>Ga0099364_10000117_pt1 | contig 130645 bp, 117 predicted proteins | sample TergutTh196P3_FD_73070 | JGI IMG/M metagenome (GOLD analysis project Ga0099364, IMG submission 73070) | Microcerotermes parvus P3 segment gut microbial communities from Pointe-Noire, Republic of the Congo - Th196 P3 | ecosystem: Host-associated > Arthropoda: Insects > Digestive system > Gut ...
TTCGTTCCCCAGAAACCGTAGTGGCCGCTACGTTTTACACGAGCGAGAGCGTGTCTGTGTAGAAATGCAGAACCTGCTTAGCGCGGGGGTGGGGTATTCTTCACGAACGATAATCCGCATTAATTTTAACGTATTCTTCCGTCAAATCACAGCCCCACGCCGTAGCGGAAAACGCCCCCATCTTCATGTCAACCTTGATGATGACCTCTTCCGCAGAAAGAACCTTTGCTGCCATTTCTTCATCAAAATCCAAACCGCAACCAGCCGCAAAAATCTTAACTTCCCCGGCGGCACTTTCAAAACAAAGGCTAACAATGTCCGGATTAAAGCTGACCCCGGAATAACCAAGGGCGCAAAGAATCCGCCCCCAATTCGCGTCACGCCCATAAATAGCTGCTTTAACAAGGCTTGACCGGGCAACCGACCGGGCGAGAAGACGAGCGTCTTCTTTTGACGCTGCCCCGGTAACCTTCATTTCGATTAAAGTCGTTGCCCCCTCGCCGTCTTTTGCCATCATCTTCGCCAGTTCTTCATTAATATAGTATAACGCATTTTTAAATGTTTGGTAATCATCATTTTTTTCATTAAGCAAAGGATTTTCCGCTTGCCCATTTGCCAGGACCAGCAAAGTATCATTCGTTGAAGTATCACCGTCAACCGTTATCATATTGTAGGTATCTTTGACGATTTCATTGACCATGTCAGTCAATAGCTCTTTGCTTATGGCCGCGTCAGTTGTGATATAAGCAAGCATTGTACACATATTAGGGTGAATCATCCCTGAACCCTTGCTCATTCCGCCGATGGTCACCGTTTTCCCGCCAAGCGTTATCTGGACGGCCGCTTGCTTCATTTTCGTGTCGGTGGTCATAATCGCTTCGGCAGCATTTTTCCCGGCAGCAAAGCTTGATTCCTTTTCCTTGACCAATAAAGAAATGCCCGCTTCAATTTTGGCAAGCGGAAGCAGAACCCCAATCACTCCGGTTGAGCCAATCAAAACCTCTTTTTCATTTATTGAAAGCAGCTCCGCGGCTTTGGCTGCTGTTTTTTTACAATATTCCATTCCCTGCTTTCCGGTACAGGCATTGGCAATTCCCGCATTAACCACGATGGCGCGGACAGTTTCACCATTTTTGACAATGTCCATATCCCACAAGACCGGGGCTGCTTTAACAACATTAGTTGTAAAAGAGCCCGCAACTTGAGCCGGGGCAAGGCTATAAATCATCGCCATATCCTTGCGGTTCTCATATTTAATCGCCGCGGCGACTCCGGCCGCTTCAAAACCTTTAGGGGCTGTTACACCGCCGTCTATTTTTTTTATGTTCATATAAACACTCCTTTTCAGTTATTAAGCTACGTGAATCATCCAAACAAGAATGCGTCACACCAAAGATTTTTTTATTCATTAATAGAAATGATATTCTCACCATCAAGCGTAAAATCATAAAAATTCAAATCCTCGCGTTTCGTCCAGCCGATTTTTTCCCAGAAAGCATTGCCGATGATATTATGGCGGAAAGCAATCAATGAAATCTTGGTAATGCCTTCTTTTCTTAGTGCATCGGCGCAGTATTTCACCATTTCTTTGCCTACACCGCGCATCCTGGCTTCCTCGGCAACCGAGACGTGATAAAAATAGCCGCGGCGGCCATCATGCCCGCAAAGAATGCTTCCGGTTATCCGGCCATTGGTTTCATGGACAACGCACGTCTCCGGGTTTCTTCGCAAAAATTTCTTAATCCCATCATATGAATCATCAATGCTGCGGAGTGAAAACCCCTTTATGCCTTTCCAAAGGGCGTAAACGCCATTGTAGTCTTCTATTTTCATTTGTCTGATCATAAAAAATACTCCTGTTTTTGCGTTTCGTAACGTATTATGTATATTTATACACTAAAATTTATATTTATGCAAGCCCTTTTGAAAAATCTTGAGAAAATTTTTGAAAACCTTTCAAAAGCCCATTATTATGCTCTTCGCAATTTTCCTATTATTCGCAAATCCACTTTCACCACCGCTTGCTTTTTTTTCAAGATTTTGGTAAGATAAAAACATGAACGATGTTCTCTATTACATATTTTCTTATTTTATGCTGATTAATCTGGCCGGGTTTTTACTAATGGGGCTGGACAAGATTAAAGCAAAGAAACGCGGCTTCCGCATTCCGGAAGCAACGCTTTTTGTTGCTGCCATATTTGGCGGAAGCATTGGGACATGGATAGGGATCTATTTGTTCCGCCACAAAACCCAGCATTGGTATTTTGTCTATGGGCTGCCGATTATTTTGACACTTCAAATCATTGGCATTTCAGCTTTGCTTTATTATTTTGAGCCAACGATGTTTTGATTTTTGATGGGAGCATAGTGTGGAAATTAAATTTCCACTTCTTATTTAAGCAGTTTCACAAGCTCCGCTTGTGAAATGCATGAGGTATAATATGCACATTGCCATTTGTGATGATAATATTGCTGAACGCAAGCAAACCGAGCGGCTTCTTTCCCGTGAATCTGATATGCGGAAAGCTTCGTGCGGAGTATTATATGTTCATTCATATGGCCACGAGGAAGCATTGCTTAAAGCCCCAAAGCAATATAGTATGTTTATTATCGATATGACCAAGAGTGAAACTGACGGCCTTAAGCTTGCCTTGGTTTTATGCAAAAATGGCATAACTGCCCCTATTTTTTTATGTGTCTCAAAAATAGATTACCGCAAAGCTTATCTAAGCCTTACCAAACCGCCGCAGAATATTTATTTTCTTGACAAACCAATCAAAGTTGCCGAGCTTAAGAAAGTTATTGACAAGGCGCTTTTTTTGCAGTCCAAAATTACCCCGGCCATTGAACTAAGATCCAAAAACAAGACCCTTTATCTTAAAAAGAATGAAATTATTTATGCCATCTGCCATCATTACCATACCGATGTTCATCTAAATGATGGGCAAACCGTCCGTATCAATAACGACCTATTTAACTTATATAGCCAATTATGTACTTATTCCGATTTTTATCTGCTTTCCAAAAAAGTAATGGTCAATTTTGATTATATTGATAAATGCTCTCTTTTTAGGCTCTATTTAACGAATGGGCGGAGGTTTTTTATTTCACCGCTTATTGCTTTTGCAGTAAAAAAACGGACTGCAAACACCTTTGGTGTAAGCAGTCCCTAGCAATTTCCTTTACACCCCAATAACGACGCCGCCGTCATTTGTGTACATCGAACTAAGGCCCTTAGTCCCAACAACAAGGATTTCTTTATAGTTTGCTTTTTCTTCCAGCATTCTTTTAATTTCTAAGGCGCGTTCTAAGCAATTGCAATGGGCAATCATTAGGCGCGATACAATTTTATCCGGCCTTTCAGCAATGACTATATCGACCATCTTGGTCAATGCCTTTTTGATTCCAATCGCCTGGCTCTTTTGGAAAATAGTCCCTTTGTCGGCACTCATAACTGGTTTGATACTAAGGGTTGAGGCGACCAGAGCTTTTACGCCAGTTAAGCGGCCATTTTTCCGCAGGGTCTCAAGATTGTCAAGGACAAAATAAGTACGCAGTTCATCCCGGAAAGCTTCAAGCTTTTCCGCCACTTGATAAAAAGGCAAGCCTTGCTCAGCAAGCTCTAAGGCTTTTACGGCAATATTCCCTTCCCCGGCAACCGCTGATTCTGAATCGCAGATATGGATATTTTTTTCCCCGGCTTTTTCTAAGTACAGCTGCCGCCCTAAAACAGCACTATTGTGGCTTCCGCTAAGCTTTGACGAAATCGTGATAATATAAACGTCGTCAGCGTCAGTTTTGCAAGCTTCCATATAACGCTCCGGTGAGGGGCAGGAGGACTTTGGCACTGTCGGGCAATCTGCTATCCATTTCAAAAACTGCTGCTGGTTAAATTTGTCATCATCAACAACTTCACGGTCTCCTATTTCCATTATAAAGGGGATTATTTCAATTCGCGGATCATCTTTGTATTTTTCCGGCAGCTCACAGCAACTGTCAACAACTAATTTGAAGCTCATATTCTTAACCTTCTTTCTCTTCGACTTCGAAAACTATTACACATGGTTTTTATTACTACTTATAATAGCATATGATATTTAGGTTTTCAAGAACTTTTTTCCGCGGCCTTATTATATCCTGCTCATTACGCCCAAATCTCTGTTGAAAATTCTTTCAAAGTCTTAAATTTAAGCTACGCTTAAATTGGAGCTACGCTCAAATTTTTTTACCTCTTTCCGCTTTTATGAATTTATGCTATAGTATATTAAGCCCGATTAGGGCGGATTTTTGAAAAGGAAACTTATGTTCCAAGAGCCGCTTACTCTTTACAAATTAATCGTTTTATATATGCTTAACCGGATGAGCTTTCCCTTAACCAAAGCTCAAATCATGGACTTTGTCTTGGAACGCGAGTACACCAGCTTCCTTGTTTTGCAGCAAGTGATTGGCGAGCTTATTGACACGGATATGGTTAAAGCCGAATCAATCCGCAACCGCACCCATTTGATTATAACTGACGAAGGCCGCGAAACCTTAGCTTATTTCCGCCACCGGATCGGGGACAGCATGAGGCTTGATATAGAAAATTTCTTTAGCGAACGCGAACTTGAAATGCGCAATGAAATTTCGGTCACTTCTTCTTATGATAAGGCAACAAGCGGGGATTATGAAGCCCGGTTAACGGTCAAGGATAATGGCGTTTCATTAGTAGAAATAAGTTTATCAGTACCCAATGAAGATATTGCTCTAGAAATCTGCAACAATTGGGACAAAAAGAACCAGGACGTTTACAAATATTTGGTTGATACATTATTTTAGGCAAAGACGAAAAATATATCAGTTTGCAAACTGTAGAAAGGCATTTATTAAAATGAAACATGATCGTATCCTCAAAATTTCAATCGCCGGAGTGCTAATTGCAATCGGCATCATCATTCCGATGATTTCACCCTTTAAAATCATTATTGAACCTGCTTCGTATACCTTAGCCAGCCATGTCGTTATTTTCTTGGCGATGTTCATATCCCCGGCAATGGCTTTGGCCGTTGCTTTTGGCACGGCCGCGGGGTTTTTCCTCGGCGGATTTCCGCTGGTCGTGGTCTTCCGCGCATTAAGCCACATGGTGTTTGCCGGAGGCGGGGCCTTTTATCTTAAGCATACCAAAACAGAAATGACGGCAGTAAAACTGCGTGTTTTTTCACTAGTCATCGCTTTAGTCCATGCCGTTTGTGAAGTAATCGTAAGCAGTATTTTTTACTTCGGCCAAGGCGTTGTTGATATGAACCGGTTCATCTTTTTGGTCATTTTGCTGGTTGGGGTTGGCACAATTATTCATAGCCTTGTTGATTTCGAAATAACATTATTAATCCGAAAACCATTAATCAGGCAACGGGCATTACGGGAAATCATCAAATAAGGTTTTTGATTTTTGCAAAATATTCCTGTACTTTGGCTTCATAACCATTTTCGGTGGGATTATAAAACTTCCTGTCTATAAGCTCGTCCGGAAGATACTGCTGGCGGACATAATTATTGGGATAATCATGCGCATATTTGTAGCCTGTACCACGGCCAAGCTTTGCTGAACCTTTATAATGGGCATCTTGTAAATGAGGGGGAATCGGAAGATTCCCAGTTTCAGCAACGGTTTGCATTGCTTTCCCAATCGCCGCAACACAAGCATTACTCTTTGGAGCGCAAGCAATATAGGTGGCTGCTTCAGCCAGAATTATCTGCGCTTCCGGCATTCCGACCCGCTCAACTGCCAATGATGCATTGACTGCCACGGTCAATGCTTGCGGATCGGCAAGCCCAACATCTTCCGCCGCATGAATCATAATCCGCCGGGCAATAAAAGTAACACTTTCGCCTGCCGATAACATCCGGGCCAGATAATAAATAGCTGCGTCTGGATCAGAGCCGCGCATACTTTTAATAAAAGCCGAAATCGTATCGTAATGATTGTCGCCGGATTTGTCATAGCGCAAAACCCGCTTCTGAATGCACTCCTGCGCAACCGCAACCGTAATGTGGATTTTGCCGTCAGGGCTACGCTCGGTCGTCATCACCCCAAGCTCAATGGCATTTAGCGCCCGCCTTGCATCACCCCCGGACAATTCCGCCAGAAAATCTAAGGCTTCTTCGTCAATTGTTGCCCCATAAGCACCCATGCCCTTTTCTTCGTCATAAACTGCCCTTTTTAATAAAATTTTGATATCTTCCTCGTCCAGAGGTTTTAACTCAAAGATGATTGAGCGCGAAAGTAAAGCCCCGTTTACTTCAAAATAAGGGTTTTCGGTTGTCGCCCCGACTAAAATAACCGTCCCGTCCTCAACAAACGGCAATAGGTAATCCTGCTGCCCTTTATTAAAGCGGTGTATTTCATCAATAAAAAGAATCGTTTTCTTGCCGTACATTCCTTGATTTTCTTTGGCATTTTTTACGACTTCTTCCATGTCCTTTTTCCCGGCGGAAGTAGCGTTAATCTGCCGGAACTCAGCACTGGTCGTTGCGGCTATCACTTTCGCCAACGTCGTTTTCCCTGTTCCGGGCGGGCCATAAAAAATCAATGAACTAAGCTTGTCCGCCTGAATCGCCCGGTAAAGAAGCTTGTCGCTTCCGATAATATGCTGCTGCCCGACTACTTCATCAAGGGAAGCCGGACGGATTCGCGAAGCAAGCGGGGATTCTTTTTCCATGTTCGTATTGCGGATATAATCAAACAAGTCCATGCAAAAACCCTCTCTTCCCATATCCGCAGCGCGTATTAACCAAATAATCCATGCTTTTATTATAGAACTAATGTTCTTTATTGTCAAGGGCAATTTCTTTAAAAACCATTGACAGGCCAAATACCTTATGATACAATGTCGATACTGACGTATCGACTTATAAAAATGCTTCGCATTTTCCCTTAAAAGGATTTACTTGGCTCGTGCGTGTGGATTTATGATACAATGTCGATTGACGTATCGACATTGTAAGAGATTTAATTGGCTCGTGCGTGTGGATTTATATGTCTCACGGTGGATACATGGTAGCTAGCGTAACCTGCCCAGCCCCAAATTGCTCTCGTAACTCAGCAGGTAGAGTACTTCCTTGGTAAGGAAGAAGTCGGCAGTTCGAGTCTGCTCGAGAGCTTCAGTAAATAAAAAGTGGCAATCATCTCACAAGAGCTGATTGCCACTTGTTTAAGCGTAGGTTATTCATTCACCCATTTTCTCCGCAAACTCCAAAATCCCCTTGTCATCGATTTTGTCGGTATAACAGGCGAGCTTTGAGGCGGCTTTAATGATGGCACGTTCCAGGAATCCGGCTTTCTTTGGGTCGTATATCCCGCCGAGAAAACGGGCTGCCTTTGCCGCGGCTAAGACTTCCGGAGCAAAATTGGACGCAAAAACCTTTTTCTCTTCTGCCGCTTGAAGCCCGCACAGGAATAACCCCAATTTTTTCGTTTTCAATGTTTCCGCATTTTGTGCCAAAAATGCCTTAGCTTCTTTGCGGATAAATCCGGCATAAACTGCGCTGCCGATAATCACCGTCTCATAATCAGAAAGGGTTTCTTTCTCTGCTTCTTTTAAATCGCACAAAACCGCCCCCGGCATTTTCTGTAAAAGACGCTCCGCAATTTCACGGGCCGCCCCATATTTTGTTGCATACAAAATCAAAGTTTTCATATTTTCTCACCAAGCTTTCACATAATATTTCCGCTTTTAAAGCAAATCTCTCTTCGTTTTCCCCCATCACATTCCTATTTTTTACCCAGCATATCATAAATACATGGAATCACAAATAGCGTCATCAATGTGCCGTATGCCAGGCCGCCAATCGTCACCAGGGCCATCGGGCGGGAAATTGTCGCCCCCATGTCCTGCGAGAAAACCATCATCGACATGGCAAGAATCGTCGTCACCGCCATCATCAAAACCGGCCTTAACCTAGTCCGCCCGCCCTCAATCAAAGCGTCATATTTATTCATGCCCTGCTCACGCAGCTGGTTGACAAAATCGATTAAAACTATCCCATTGCTGACGATGACGCCAGCCAGCAGGATAAAACCGATTAAGGAAATAATGCTTAAAATATTATTACTGGCAAGCAAGGCAAGGAAACCGCCAGTAAAAGCCAGCGGAACGGTAAACATGACGATAAAAGGGCTGGTCAGCGACTGGAACTGCGCAACCATTACCAAGAACATAAATAAAAGCGCAAGTAAGAGCATTAAATAAAGCTGGCCCATTGCTTCCCCAATGAACTCATCTTCACCGCTGAAACGAAGCTCATAACCTTGGGGCAAGCTATATGCAGATAAAGCCCGCTCCACCGCTTGGGTAACTAACGTTACATTATAACCGTCAGCTATCGCAGCCGTAACCGAAGCATACCGGGTCTGGTCACGCCGCCTGATTGAATTTGGGGAAAATGAATCGTAAAAATCCGCCATTTCTGACAGGCTGATTTTTGCTTTTTTCCCATCGCGGTCAGTTACATCAATTTCAATTTCTTTTAGCGTTTCGCGGGTCAAAGCAAGGTCTCCGGCGTGTTTGACATAAACGTCATAATCGCGGATTTCGGTTTGCAGGGCGGTTGTGCTTGAAGCCTCGCTAAGCTTTGTATAAATTTGCTGGAATACCTGGGCAACCGTAAGGCCATGCTCAATCGCAATATTCCGGTCAACAATAACCCTAAGCTCACCGCTTTGGTCTTCCGAGCCATCAGATATATCAGCCGTCCCCGGAACAGTTTCAACGATTTTTGCCACTTCCTTGGCAATCGCCTGTAATGTATCAAGCTCACGCCCCTCAATATTGATGACAATGCCTGTGCCGCTTAACATACTGATATCCATGTCAGAAGTCTGGATTGACAGCTCAATGTTTTCTCTTTCGATAATATCAGCAAGCAATTCTTCAACTTCGGCCGCAATTACTAGATTGGAACGCTTCTTATTTTCGCTCATCAAGATAAAAACGCTGGTCCGGCTGGCCGATGAACCCATGCCCCCGCCAAACAGCATTCCCAATTCATTACCCCCTGCCATCGCCCCGGCATCAATGACCTCTGGTATTCCCAAGACAATTTCCACTACCTCATCGGTAATTGCCGCCGTTGTGTTAAGCAAGGTATTGGCCTGAAACTCCATTTCGAGTGACATCTGGGTGCTATCCATGTCGTCCATGAATTTGAAGCCTTTGGAATATGTAACAAGGCCGGAAATGATTAGCAGCAAAATGGCCGGGACAATGACAATATATTTCCGTTTTAGGCTAAAACGCAAACCTTTCTCATATAAATCCACCATTTTTTGATACCATTTATACTCTGGTTTCACTTCCGCTTTATTGAACATTTTGGAAGCAAGTGCCGGGACAACTGTCATGGCAACAAGCAAGCTTGCCCCCAATGAATAACCAATCGTCAGGCCCATGTCAACAAATAGCTGGCGGGTAATTCCTTCGGTAAAAATAATCGGGGCAAAAACGCAAATTGTCGTTAAAGTTGCCGCAATGATTGCACCGCGAACTTGCTTTGCCCCCTCTATTGCCGCTTCAAAGCGGGAATATCCCGCGGCGCGGAGACGGAAAATATTTTCGATAACAACAATCGAGTTGTCGATCAGCATTCCCATTCCCAGCGCAAGGCCGGAAAGGGAAATGACATTAAGGGTCACGCCCGAAAAATACATTAAAACGATTGCCGTCACCAAGCTAATCGGAATCGAAATAGCAATAACAAGCGTCGGCTTGATATCCCGCAAGAATAAGGCCAGAAATAAAATCGCCAGCAACGCGCCAAAGACAACGTTGTTTACAATCGCCCCCATGACAAGGTCAATATAAATACCTTGATTCATAAAAGTAATCAGAACAATCCGGTCGTCTTGCTCCATCAGATCATCATATTTCCTCAACAGACGGTTAGTCACATCACCAGTTGAATATCCGGTTTGCTTTTGAATCGTTAAGATAATCCCATTGCTTCCATTGACATTGGTATAAATCTCGGCCAGATTGTCAGTCATAAAAACATCGGCAACCATATCAAGGGTAATGATATCAACTCCGTCCATTCGCATATTTAAAAGCGGCATTGCCCCTAAAGCGGCAACATCATGCGGCTTATCACCCACCCGGACCAGATAATCAACTCCCTCTTCGGTGACATAACCGCCAGGCATTGAAAAATTCTGCGCCGCCAGCAAGCCCCTGATCGTCTCAACAGTCAGAATCCCGTGCATATCGGCACTTAAAAAAGCGTCTTCTTTTGCTTCTAAAAATTTTTCCTCACCCTCGGTTATTTGCTCTAAGGCTTCTTTTAATTTTTCTAAGTTCTCATTAATTGCTTCCTGCCCGCTTTCAAGCTGGGCCTCGCCAGCCTCAAGCTGCTTTAAGGCAGCTTCAAGTGAAGCTTCGGCACTATTTAACTGCATTTCACCTAGGCTTAACATCATCTGGCCGCTGGCAAATTCAAGCGCGGCCGTCAGGTTGCCTTTAGATAATTCAATAATTGCTGCATCAACGGTAACGAGATTGGCTTCGACTTCTTTTAACTGGCTGTCCAATAAAATAAGGTACTGATCCGCCGTCATTCCCATTGTTGCCGCGTGGATTGCGGTCGTAAGGCGGTCAATCGTTGTGTCAACTGCCGCTTTTTGAATTTGCGCTTCACTTTCGCTCATGCCGACTTGGGCGGCAAGGGCAAGTAAACCTGCTTCCTCGCTCTTCATTTCATTTAAAGCAAGACCCAAAAGGCTAGGAGCCATTGCCAAGGGTAAATTGCCAAAATTTGGATCAATTGCAACAATTGCGGCAAATAAAGGGTCGGAAATAAAATCATTAATAATTCCGGTTTCACCAGCAAGAATCATGCCTTCAATAGCCAGAATCGCCGTTTCGACCAAGGAAATTCCATCTTGGAGCTGTTTTAAGCCCTCAAATAATTGGAGTGCTTGCGAAAGCAGTTTCTGCCCCTCTCTTGCTTTGTCAAGTCCCTCAACAAGGCCTTTTAAAGCCAAAGTATTGGTGACGATTTGGATTTTTGCCGCCTCCAAGCTGGCTTTTCCGGTTAAAAGCTGTTGCTCTGCTTTTGCCAATTCAGCAATCACTTCATCGCGCTTTTGCTCTAATTCTTCACGGCCTGTTTCAAGTTCTGTCAAGCCATCAGCAACTTCCCTTTGGCCATCACGAATTTCTCTTCTGCCATCGCTAATCTCCAAGCGCGTATCTTTAAGTTCTTGCTCGGCCTCTAATAGTTTTGCTTGGCCGTCAAGTATTTCTTCCCTGCCGTCAGCTAATTGCTTTTCCGCATCGGCCATTTCGCTTTCGATATAACCAAAGACTTGCTTGTTTATCTCATCAATTTTTTCCTGGCGGATAATGACATGGACGCTTTCTTCTAAGAGGCCAGCGGTGCTGACCGAAGCAACCCCCTCAATGCTTTCAAGCTCGGGGACAACTTTATTAATGACTAGCTCGCTGATTTCCGAATATGACATTTCTTTTCCGCCGACCGCAGAAATCATGACTGGCATCATATCGGGGTTCATTTTCATAATAATTGGGTTGCCGACCGAATCATCCCAGTATGGTTTGATTTGGTCAATTTTTTCCCTTATTTCCAAGGAAACAGCGTCCATGTTTGCGCTTTGGGCAAATTCAAGGATCACTAAAGAAAAGTTTTCATTTGAGATTGAGCTGATGTTTTCAATATTGCTGACTGTTGCCATCTGGGCTTCCACAGGGCGGGAAACTGTCATTTCAACGGTTTCGGGGCTTGCGCCGACATAGGTTGTCATGACAAGGACGTAAGGCAGGCTGATATTGGGCATGAGGTCTGCCGTCATTCTGGTAAATGAAACAATGCCAAGGATGATGACTAGGCAGACTCCGACGAGGATTGTATATGGTTTTTTGACGCTTAGTTTTTCAATCATTATGTGCTCTTGTGGTGTGTAGTGTAGGTTTTTGGGTTTAAATGGTACGCAAGGAAGAAAATAATCTTCGTTGCTGTGTGCTTTTATGTTGCTGTGTGCTTTTATGCCCGTAAGTATGACTTGCTTCGCAAGTCAGAAAACGATCTCTACGTTGCTGTGCCCTAATGGGTGTAAAATACAAGTGTTCGTTTGGGTAGAAGGCGGGCAAGGCAACTGCGAAAAACATTTTCTTCCTTGCTTAGGTTATGTCGGGCAAGGCAACTACGAGAAACATTTTCTTTCTTGCTTAGGTTATGTCGGGCAAGGGGAACTTCGAGAAACATTTTCTTCCTTGCTTAGGTTATGTCGGGCAAGGGAACTGCGAAACATTTTCTTCCTTGCTTAGGTTATATCGGGCAAGGGGCACTCGTGGAAACGTTCTTCCTTGCTTAGGTTATGTCGGGCAGGGGAACTCGTGGAAACGCTCTCCTTACTTTCTCTGTTATGGATTCCGCGAGGTGCCGCAGCGGGTGCAAGTGCCACTTGTGTTAAAGTTGTGTTTATTTGGGTCTATCGCAATCGGTTTTATTTCTTCTTCCCCGCAAGAACAATTTCCGGTCTGGCTGCCGATTCCCGTGCAAGTTGCCTCTCTATATGTATACCAAACAAACGAATGCACGTGCGGCCCTGCTGACGGAATCGGGCTTGCCGAGGTGCCAGGCGATGGCGAAGCTGCCGGTGAGGCTGCCGGGGAAGCAGCGGGCGAAGCATTGGGCGAGCCATTTGGCGAGCCAGAACCGGAGGGCGAAGCCGAAGCTGCTGATAGCCTTGGGATTTGCTGTGAATCTACCAGTGTATGGCAAACACCACAGATGCGCTGGCGAACGCCAGTTGTAGTCTCCGTCGGCTTTGTCACTTCTTCCCAAGCCTGCGCAAGATGTCCGATTGCGTGAATAAACTCTTGATAATATGAACCGCAAGAGCAGGAAAATAAGCGTATACCTGCAACCGTACAGCTCGGCTCGTTTAAAACCGAAGCAAGGTAACTATGGACATGGGGAGATGGTGATGGCGTAGCGTCAGCCGCCCCAAGTGCCGGAAGCCATTCGCGAGCTATCGTTTCATGGCAAACCAGACAAGTCCTAATCCGCTCGCCCTCAACTTCCGCAGTCGGGATTGAGACCACCTGCCATTCACTAGATTTATGTCCCTCGGCGTTTATGTACTCAAAATAATGGTCTCCGCAGCTGCACATAAAAATCACACGCCCATTATCCAAGCAAGTGGGGTCATTATAAATCTCTTCCCGGTATATGTGTTCATGCTCTGTCTCAATTTGCCCGACATCTTCTCCGCCGGGGTCTTCGCTTTCTTCTTCACTGTCCGCTTCTTCTTCTTCGGAAATGGCAATCCCACTTCCACCAATTCCAAACCTGCTCAAATCCGGCCTGACGATTGAGTATGCAATAATACATACTGCCGCCAGACAGGTAATAATAGCCAAAAGACCCAAAAATGAATTAAGAGCTTTAAAAATCACACCCATTGCATTTATTTCCTTCCACTAAGTTACATTATAGCTGTTTTTAGCAGATTGGTCTACAAGTAATTTTTTCTAGGAAAAAAATTACTACGAATTTGAAACTTTTCTATATCACTCCCACCTTTAAATCCTCAGCATGACTGTGGCAATTGAGAAATAAACCACGAGCGATAAAGCGTCAACAATCGTCGTAATCAGCGGGGCTGCCATCACCGCCGGGTCAATCCGGCATTTTTTGGCAATAATTGGAAGAATCCCGCCAACAACATTGGCCAGGACGACCGTAAATAAAAGAGCCGCGCTGACGGTCAGGCAAATTAAGACAATATCGGGATTGCTATTATAAGTAATTAAAACGCGGATAAAATTGATTGCCGACAGGATTGTTCCGACCAGCAAGCCAACCCGCATTTCTTTCCAGACAATTTTCACAAAATCCTTTGGCGTTATTTCCATTAGCGCCATGCCACGGATTATCATCGTTGAGCTTTGGCTGCCCGCGTTCCCGCCAGTACCCATCAACATCGGGATAAAAACTACCAATAATGGCATCACCGAAATAGCTACTTCAAATTTATCCAAAATACTGCCCGTCACCATTGCCGCAACCATCATGAAAACCAGCCATGTAATGCGGTTACGTGCCAGCCTGCCAATGCTCGTTTTGAGGTAAGGCTTGTCAGAGGGCGACATCGCCGCCATTTTTTCAAAGTCTTCCGTTGCCTCTTCCTGGACAACATCGATAATGTCGTCAACGGTAATAATGCCAACCAAACGGCTTTCTGAATCCATGACGGGGATATTAATCAGGTCATATTTGTCGAAAAGTAAAACTACCTCTTCCCGGTCGGTATCGGTATTGGTAAAAATAATGCTGGTGTCCATGATGTCGCCAACGATTTCATCTGGCTCTGAAAGTAAAAGCGTCTTTACCGAAACAACCCCCATCAGGATCCGCTCTGAATCGGTGACATAACAGGTGTAAATTGTTTCTTTGTCGATTCCGATTTTGCGGATTCGCTCAAAAGCCTGGGCAACAGTCAGATGGCGTTTTAAATCAACATACTCAACCGTCATAATGCTTCCGGCCGAGTTTTCAGGATATTTAAGCAGCTGGTTAATCAATTCCCTTGTCTCGCTTGTGACGTGGGCAAGGACTTTCTTTGCAATAATAGCTGGCATTTCTTCAATAAAATCAACCGCGTCATCGAGGAAAAGCTCTTCCATTATCTCATAGATATCTTTTGCCGAAAGGCGTTCAATCAAAGCCTGCTGAATGCCATGGAATAAATTGGCAAAAACATCTGACGCCATGTCCTTTGGCAGAACCCGAAATAAAACTACTCCTTTTTCGATTGGAAGTTCTTCGATTAAGGCCGCAATATCGGCCGGATTGACTTCAGTAATTCCAGTCCTAAGAAGCTTAAACTGCTTGTCGTCAATCATTTTTTCAAGTTCAATTAAGTTGTTCATTGTCTCACCTCCCAAAATAAGTTTGGTGGCACAAATAAACTCCCTAATAAAATATTCTAAACAATAGCTTTAAAGAATAGAAGATTCACAAACAAGGGCGGTTATAGCTGTGCCGTTTTCAGTTATGTAGTTTTTACTTCGCGGTAAAGGATCTTCGCTTTTATACGACATAATTAACCTCCTTGTGTTTTAGAATTTTGGATCTACACCATTTTATCCTACTTTGGGGATTAAGTCAAATAGAAGTTTTGCTTACTTACTGCACGTCCAATATGAAAGCTTCATCGCGACCGGATTAATCGCTACTGAAATAATATAACTGACGGTAAAACCAAGCGGAAATCCTTTAATGACCACTGACAAATAATTAGATGGGAACCCGATCGCAAGCGCAGTATAAAGGCAGCTGAAGAAAATTACATAGATAAACGAATAGACAAAGGTCGTCAGCAGAATGTATGCAAACGAACCATTTTTAGCACGGAACAGCTTGGCAAATTTATCTGCTAACAATCCGAGCGGAATCACCAATCCCAAGGCGTTGGCGATAATAAAGCCAAACAACATATCGCGCAATATGCCGGGAAATGGAATGGTTTTGGCATATATTAATGAAAAAACCGGGACAATGACAAGCACCATCAAAAATGAAAACCAGAATTGTGAAACGTATTTTAATGCTTTCTTGCTAAACATTTTAAAACTTCCTTTCTATCCTAATCAAATCTCAAAGAGAAAATCTTGTGCGGATATTTCTTTCCGCGGAAAAATTCATCTTTCATTTGCCCCATGAAACCAAATCCGCATTTTTCCGCAAGCCTGATGGATTTTTTATTATTAATATAAATGCAAGTGTTGATCTGTTTGATATTCATTTCGTCTTTTGCAAACTTTATGATCGTCCGCATTGCTTCAAGCATATATCCTTTGCCCCAGCAATCCGGAAGAAGGTCATACCCAACATCACAGCAGCCTGTTTCCTTATCCCAACAATGAAAACCGCAAGTGCCTAACTTAACCCCGTCGTTTTTCCTGACCAATACCCAGCGGTGATGCCAGCGCAATTCCTCTATTGTATAAAAATCAATCAAATCGTCAGCATCTTTTATTTCCTTAAGCGGCTCGGCATCGAATAAAAATCGATTCACATCATCATTGGAAAAGACGGAAAAAATAAACTCCCTGTCCGCAGCCGATATATTTTTTAATAAAAGCCTGTCTGTTTCCAGCCCTCTAAAAAGCATAGTTATTTCTCCATATCAGTAATTGACATATTGCACGAGTTAACGAATCCTCATTTCCCCTTATGTTTCATTTATCAGTTCTAATTGGACTGTCCGGCAATACTCCCTGTAACCTATATATTTGTATACTCCGACCACATCACGGAAAGCATGGAGAACGCCAAATTTTTTCCCCAGCTTCAAACCTTCACGCTCGGCTTCTTGAATTAAATGGCCTGCAATGCCAAGCTTCAAAAATCCCGGCAGCGTCCCAACCCATGATATGTTGACATAATTATCTCCATGCTGTGCCATGCACGCGCCAACAGGCAGGCCGTCATATTCAGCGAGATAGAAATATCCGCCCTCTTTAAGCATCTGTTCAAAATCCGCAAAAGAAAACAAACGGTATTCAAACACAGTATTAAGAATTGCCCCCACCGACTTGAGGGCATTATTATCCCATACGCGAAGCACAGTAAGCCGCGGGTCCGGTTCGGGAAGCGTAACATCCATAAGCTCATGTGCCATGCCCAAAGTGCCGAAAATATATTTGAATGTTCCCGCCGCCCAAAAATAACCCGCCGGGTCGGATATGAGATCATTAGTCAGGAAACTAAGGTTCTGAGGGATTTCATTGCTTCTCATGCGGCGGATAACATCATCAACGCCTAAAGTATCTGTGTAATAATTATAGTTGATATTACCCGACAGCCAATTAAGCCCGTCTTCTTTGTGATTTTCAATCCCCTTAAGCTTTCCAAGCGTATTCCAATACTGGAAATAACCGCTGTGAATTGCGTCAATATACTGCTTTTCATTCATGTATGTCACCTGCTTCATTATTATTTTTTGGCGGAAGATGGATCGCGGCCTTACAGCTTGCCCCGCCGCTGATTATACTTTCGATAAACTCAACTTTTACATCTGTGCCAAGGGCATTCCCAAACATTTTCCCGTAAAACCCGACCGTGCAGCAATGGCAGAAAATATTTGAAATTTCTTTTTTTGCACGAGAAGCAAGGCCGCAATGGCAGCCTTTAATAAATAGTCCGCGATGATTGTGCTGGCCGTATTTTTCAAATGGGTGTTTTGTCAAAAAAAGAATGTTGCCCTCAAGCGATACCACATCTTCAATCAGGTTTCCGCGTTCCAGACGCTGGGCAAATTCAAAAAGAGTCTTGCTTTCATCATAGATTTCCTTAATAATAATTTCGAAATCAGAATGGCTGCAAGGGCAGTTTTTTGCCATCACCGCCATAAGGAAGCCGCTGTCGTTAAGTTCGTCCATTCCTTCAATAAATCGGTGAAAGAAATTGCAAACCGAATCGTCATCATCCGTTAGTTTATCTAAGTTGCCAAAAATGCGTTCCCGGGCATCTGCGCCATGTTTTGCCTCAATATCAGCGGCGATTTTCTTAAGTTGTTCTTTGTTCATTATGCTTTCCAATCTACATTTTTTATTGTCCATCAATTGGAATATTAGCAATAATTTTTTACTTATGTGGAACTTTTTTTATCATCTTTTTCAAAGATGGGAGAAAACCATTCCATTTTACAGTATTTACCATCATAATCAGCTGTTGATATTCTTTCAAAATATATTCCGTCTTGAAATAGCGCATATTTCGTATCGCTTGCCTCGAATGCTTTGATTGCGTCATACATACTGTTGGCGATATCCTTATTTATATCCAAATAATGATGTTCGCCCACATAATGAAACCGCACATAAAGCCCGGCTTTGATTGTGTTTTGCTCATATCCGGCAGGTATCTTTGATAAATCCTTGACCCGAACAGACGGATAATAATGTGTATATCCGTGAAAATCGGCAGGTATTTTCGTCAGCCCAATAAATGTGTTTAAATCTTTGCGGTTGGGAATTTTATTTCGTTCCTCAAGCCAAAAATTCCGCGCTGCTTTTGCCGGAGGTTCAGCTCCATCACTTCTATAGATAGTATAATGCTTGCCAACGCAGTAAATTTTTTTGCCAAGATAGACAATTTCCGGCCCGAAAAGGGCGCCATTTTCCATTTCATTAGATGGCAAAAGCTGTAGCGGAGCTTTGACTGTGACATCTTTCCCGGATTTGCGAAATTCTCCCGGGGTCAAGCCAAATTCGTTTATGAAAGCCCTTGTGTAAGATTGCGCGTGGTTAAATCCGTGATTGACGGCAATGTCAATGACACTTGTGTCAGTTCTTGACAGCTCTTCAAGGCTTAATGCCAATCGGCGCGAACGTATATAGCTTGCAAGTGTCAGCCCAAAAGAAGCCTTGAATAAACGCCGTAAATGAACGGTTGAGATATAAAGCGAAGCTGCCAGATCCTCGGCCGTCGGATTTTCATGTAACGTCACTTCAATTGTGGTGAGCAGATTTTCTAAGATTTTATATAGTTTCATAATGTAATAATGTAATTAATTACAGACCCTTTTTTATTGCGTTTCTTCTTTTATTATTTTTATTTGATTTATAACAAGCAAAGCACACCTATTTCATGGATCTTGGGAATCATGATATCGTTTGCACACAAATAAGCTTTAAGTGATTTTTCAGCACATTGCTGACTGAGATAGCAAATAATTTCAAGTTGCTTTTGATGTGGCCGCTCAAAGAGATATTGTGCTGCATCCAGATCGCAACTTGCAATTTCCAACCATTCATCAACCAGTGTCTTATCGTTCATATAATACCAGCCCATCATTTGCAATCTTGCGTTCTAGTGTATTATACTGTTTTCTTTTATCAAACCGATGTTTATAATCCGCTATTATGTCTACAGGAATTTTGCGCTCAATTAATGCCATAGCACTCCGTGCCTGTTTCATTGCATCTATTGGTCTAATCCCATCATCAGGAATTACCAAAAACAAGTCAAAATCGCTATCTCCATTTTGAGTACCATAAGCATGAGACCCGAAAAGATATATTATTTCAGTAACAACTGCTTTTTTGACTGCTTCTAAAACATTGATAATTTCTTGATTTAGCAACATTATTTTCTCCATTTCTTAAAATATATATATTCGAAGAAAGCAACAACGTTCGTTCGTTTTTTCCGCAGCTTTCAACGCTTAGTATATGCCAACATTGATTTTGTCACACGCATAAAAACCATGTATAGCCGTATTTGTCGGTAACATACGCGCCGCCGCCCGCGTCATCAGGTGGAGGGTGCGGCTTAAACCTTGATATTTCAGTCGCGCATTCGGATAACTTCGCAAACACGTTTTCAACCTCTGCCCTCGTTTTGAACAGCACAAGAATTTCGTATTTGCCGGGCAAAGGGCCGTCGGTGTCCGAACCGCTTATAGACCCTGTTTCGGTCAGGTTAACCGTCGCGTGCATAACTTTGTTTTCGGGATTGTTGTCCCGCCGCGTCAGATGTACGACTTCCCCGCCGAAGCACTTTGCGTAAAAGTTAAAGGCTTCCTCGCAGTTTCCGTTAAAGCGTAAATATGGCATAATCATAGTTTTGCTTTCCTTTCAGAGTTCCGTCAGCCTGGATTATGATAGTGCTATTATAACCCATTCTATTTATTTTGTATACCGCAAATGTAGACACTGCTATTTTCTTCTGGTACTATTAGTTAATACATAATTAAATTTATGGAGACACAAAAACCTAAATCTATGATCCGGGATGGGATTATGGGCTACGCTCAAAGCCTCCAGACTTTGAAAGGAGATCAGTAAATATGACCAGCAGGGAAATAATTACGCGGCGGCTCAATCATGAAGGGACGGATATAACGCCTTACAACGTGTTTTTCGAAGATGAGCTATATAAAAAACTGACCGAGCATTTTAAAGACGAGGACTGGGAAGCCAAAAACTTAAGAAAGTTCGTTGCCTCTTATCTGCACGTGGACACGGTCCAGATGAAACAAGTCGATGAGCGATACTCAAAAGATGCTTACGGCGCATTGTGGCGTATGGACCGCAAACCTTGGCATCTTGAAACTCCATCACTGCCCGAACCCGCCTTTGATGGCTATGAGTTCCCCTCTGCCGATGTCTTCGTTAAGCCTGTGCTTAAGAACAAAGCGGAAGCAATTGCAAAATATGAAGCTGATACGGAACACTACCGGATTATTGACATGGGCTGGGGCATATTTGAACATACATGGCGGCTCAGGGGTTTTGAGAATGCCTTGACTGATATGCTTACCGATGAAGATTTTTACAAAGAAATGACGCAAAATCTTACAAACAATTATCTCGCCATGCTTAAAGCCTGTGAAGATGTGCCAGCGGACGCATTTTTATTCGGTGACGACTGGGGCGACCAGCGCGGGGTCATCATGGGTGCAGAAACGTGGCGCAAATTCCTAAAGCCCTGCTGGGAAAGGATATACAGCGAAGTTCGCAGGCAAGGCAAGAAAAGCATACATCACTCCTGCGGGTGCATTGCCGATATCTACGGCGACTTAATCGAGATAGGGCTTGACTGCCATGAAAGCGTGCAGCCGGAAACACGCGGGATGGCTCCCGAGGACTTAAAAGCAAAGTGGGGCAGTAAAATGTGCTTCTGGGGCTGTCTTGGCAGCCAGTCCGTGCTGGCACATGGCACACCCTTAGAAATAAAAGCAGAAATCAAGCGGCTAGCCAAGTTATTCCAAAAAGACGGCGGTTATGTCCTTGCCCCAACCAAACCCTTAATGGACGAAATGCCAACCGAAAGTGCCGTCGCATTAATAGAAGCCCTTGGGGAAATTTAATGTTAAACAATGCTTATCTTTGGATTTGCAGATGAGCTTTTAAAGCATCTTGCAAAAGGCTCGAACTAATTATAAAACGCCAATCAAAAAGCGCGAGACGGGACTCGAACCCGCGGCCCCGACCTTGGCAAGGTCGTGCTCCACCACTGAGCCACTCGCGCTTTTTACTACTTCAAACAACAAATATAAATATACAGTACCATCCCTTTTTTGTCAAGCCCTATTTTTCAAATTTAGGCGAACTTATCAAAGAGTTGTGATATTTTCATACTATAAACGTTTTGATTTTTTCCAAACAAACGTTTGCCCTTTGAAAAACACAACGCACTTTACTCTTAACCCAGTAAAGTTTTCCCTACGTAAATGTGGCTGTCTACCTCCCCACATCTAATGTCATCAACGGTGTCACACCAATGAACTGATTAAGCGGAGCAACAAGCAGGAACGCGGCGATGATAGTATCTATAATACTAACTAGCGATAATTCCGAGATAGCCAGAGCATAGCGAGGAACTATGTGGCGATGATGCTTAATTGGGATAAACCTAGCCTATGACTAAACGGCTAAATTCGCAGTCTAAAAGAATATGGGAAACAAAACCCACAGGGTCTGTAATTCCTTGCAGACGGTGACGGCACCAGAACCTTTAGCCCAAACGGCATACATCAAATTAATTTCACACACAAAGCACTATGAAATCAAGAAAAACTTAACTTCTGCCAGATTCTGTCAGAAGTTTTAATGAGGTAAAAAATATGGCGAGAAAAATTGCAATCATGAACGAAAAAGGCGGCGTCGGCAAAACGGCAACCGCAACTACCATGGCCTATCTTTTGGCCAAGAAAAAATTTAAGACCCTGCTAATCGACTTCGATGGGCAGGCACATTCAACACTTATTAATGGGATGAACCCCAACAATGTGGAGACTTCCATGTCAACATTAATAAATAACCTCATAGAAGAAAAGCCATTGCCGGAATCCTTCATCTTAAAGAATGACAATGGCGTCCATTTCATTCCGGCAAACTCTGACTTGTTCACATTAGAAAGAAATCTGTGCAATGTAGATTTCCGCGAAAGCAAGCTTGCGGAGCTAGTTGCACATTTTGAGCATAAATATGACTACGTAATCATCGACTGCATGCCACAGATGGGAACGCCCATGATCAATGCGCTGATGTGTGCCGATGAAATCATTATCCCCACACAGCCGCATCTTTTATCAGTCCATGGGCTAAGGGCACTCATAAACCATATCGATTCCCTTAAGCGCATGAACCACCATTTGGAGATTGGCGGGATTCTGATTACGATTGACGATAAGAAAACGAAATTATCAGCACATGTAATTGAGGACATAAATAAAGTATTTGGGGAAAAAGTGAGGGTGTTTTCTTCAAAAATCCCGCGTTCAATAAAGGTCGCGGAAGCCTGCATCTTCCAAAAGACAATATGCGAATACTTGCCTGGCAACCGGGCGGCCAAAGCATATGAGGCATTCATTGATGAATACCTTGGAGCCTGCTGTGAAGGAGGCGAGTAATATGGGTAAAAAACTAAATCTGCCCGAAATCAATGCGATTTTAGAAGAACCAAACCGCGACATACTGACCGACATCATGTCCCGGCCGGATGCCATGGCAGCTGCTGGCGGCGGGCCAGCTGATTTTGATCCCTCATTTGACCTTAGCCTGCTCACCCCTTATCCCGACCATAAGTTTCAGATCTGGACTGGCGAGCGGTTTAAAGGCATGGTTGAAAGCATAAAGGAGTGGGGCATTCATCACCCGCTCATTGCATGGGACAAAGGCGGAGGAAGCTACATAATTCTTTCTGGCCATAACAGGCAGCTGGCTTCGCTTGAAGCCGGAAAGGCCAAGGGGCCAGTCATCTTCAAGAGGGGCCTTACGGAAGAAGAAGCTGACATAATTGTGACGGAGACTAATCTCCTACAACGATCTTTTGCGGATTTGCGGCATAGCGAGCGGGCATATTGCCTAAAGCAGCACTATGAAGCCATGAAAAGACAAGGAAAAAGGACGGACTTAATAAATGAGATAAACGTACTTTTCACAGGCGCAAATCCGCATGAAATAAGCGATGAGGAAACTTCTGACAGAATCTGTCAGAAGTTAGAGAACAGGGACAGGCTTGCTTTAGAGTTTGGGCTTTCGAAAACCAATATTGCCATGTACATAAGGATTGCGGAACTGAATAAATTCCTATTGGGCTTGCTTGATGACGGCGCCCTCCCATTCACTTCTGCATATAACCTTGCCTTCATCGGCAAGGCCAAGCAGAATGAGATTTCGGAAATGCTAAGGCTCAATCCCGGTTACAAAGTCCGGATTGAAATGAGCTCCAAATTGCGGAGTGAATATGAAAGCGGCAGATTAAGCTCCCAGAAAATAACGGACATCCTGGACGGCAAAAAGAAATCCGCAAGGGCAAAGCCCGTAAACGGCATCCGGCTAAAACCAGTAATCATAAATAAGTGGTTTACCAAGGGCGAAAGTTATAAAGAAATCGAATCTGTAATTGAAAAAGCCCTTGAGAAGTATTTTGAAGCGGGCGGAGGGACATTATGAATGCCATGAGGGAAAAAAATGACAGCACAGACTTCTGGTTTCCCCTTATTTTTGGGATGCTGATCGGCATAAGCGTTTTAATCTCGTTAACAAGCTTAAGATCTGGCGGGGCAAACACGCGTCCTGAAACAGGTGCCACGGCACAAGCACTTATAGCGGCGGGAATGGATGCCCCGGAACGGCCTCCCAGGCACGAGGAGAGTTTTCCAAACAGCCTGCCCAAAGAAGCTTTCACCATAATGCGGGGCTTTGCCGGGACGTTCATGGGCTTAACTGTTTTCTTCACATTGCTGCTTATTTTCAATGGGCGGCTTTTACTAATTAATGTGCCTAAACGAGTAATGTGGGGCTGTGCCGCGGCGGCCATGTTTTTAACTGTTGTCTTAATATTGCTGTCCATTAATGATAAACCGCTTTAGCGGGACGCAAACCTAAAAAACAGGCTTTTGGGCATCAAACAAGAGCTTAGCAGATGAAATAAACACACAAACGACTGGGCTAGATTGCTCAATAATAAAACTGAAAGCGCAGAACCGACATAGAAAGGAATTGTTTCATGGCCAAGACTGCCGGGAAAAGAGACAAGCCCCAGGGCAATAAATCCGGATGCTTCATAGACACTGATGCATTATTTGCCAAAAACCCTGCCGGGTGCGGCGAGGCAAAAACCAATGCCATAACCGGGTTCATGTGCGGCAGGGCCAAATGCAGGGGCATAATTGTTTTTAATGTCGCCAGCATTCCGTCTGCCAAGAAGCTGGCAATTGGCGGGGGCTGGACGTTCAAGGGGAAGAACTGCTACTGCCCGGGGTGTACGGCAACAAATGAACGCAGGAACAAGCTCAGGAATGAACCTGCTTCCCGCCCCGAAGATGGGGGGAAGCCCATCAGGAGCATATTTAAGATTTAAGGAAGCCAGATTGAATAATGGAGGCCAGATCATGCCAATGCCTTTTTCTGAAGACGAAATGAAAAAGATTTTTTCTGCCCCCCTTGCCGACATTGCAAGGGAAATGGGCTTCACGCTTGAGGATTATGACCGCAAGACCTTCCATGTAAAAGGCATGGGAGGCCTTTATATTTACAAGCCGGAACACGGGCGGGGCTGGTACCAGTTTACCACCGGGAAAAAAGGAAACATCATCGGCTTTGTGATGGAGTTCGGCAATAAACCCAAACGCGAAGCAATGGAATCCATATTGAAATCTAAAGCGTTTTCCCATTGCGCCCAAGCCCTGCCAAATCCCCCAGCCCCCAAAAAGCCGTTTGAGCTCCCGCCAAAGGCCGACAGCTACAAGCAAATGATTGCGTATCTGATCGGCTTCCGCAGGATTTCTAAAGAAATCGTCTACCACTGCATCAAAAATGGCCTGGTATACCAGGCAAGGAAAATCCTCCCGGACGGAAATGCAGTTTATAACTGCGCCTTTGTCGGGAAGGACAAGGGCAATGTCGCCAGGCATTGCCACTTAACATCAGCAAACTCCTATTCCGCTTTCCGGGGCGACGTGGAAGGAAGCGACCAGTCATGCGGTTTTTCGCTTGCCGGGGCAAGTGGCAAATTATATGTCTTTGAATCAGCAATTGACGCTTTAAGCGGCGCATCATTGATAAGGGAGCTGGAGGGCGCAAAATGGAGCGACAGCCACTATCTTGGCATGAACGGCGCGGCGAAAATTGATTCCCTCAAAAGATACTTGGAAGACCATCCAGAGATTGGCGAGGTTTTCATATGCTTAGACAACGATGAGGGCGGGATAAGGAATTCAGAAATCGCAAAAAACTGCCTGCTGGAAAAAGGCCTCGAAGTCACGCTTGTTTTCCCAACTTTCAAGGACATGAATGAAGATTTGGCGGGCGGCATTAACCCATTCAAAAGGACGGGGCAGGCAGGCGGAAATTTCCTGCCCATAATTGATGAGGAGCTGGATTTAGGAATGTAAATATTTTTCTTTCCGCTTTTTGACCGCTAGCCCTTAAAAGCAAAAACGAAAAAAGCAAAAGCAAGGCAAAAGCAGAACAAAAGCCAGGCAGATGCACCCGGATATGAAAGGCAGGAATAGCGTCATGTACCATTCGCTCAAAAGCCTGTATCAGCAAGGCCTGGGAGTACAGTACAAGAGGGCTTTGTACTGTAAATTTACAGTACTGCACAGTACGCCCATCAGGAATCCGGCATTTTAAGCGCTTAAGGCCCCATGGCCGTACTGTGCAGCCCATCCTTATGCCCGCCACAGCCAAGAAAGGAATAAAATATGGCAGTCAAGCGTACCAAAACCTTAAGGCCGATCTCAACTGAAATCGACACGAAAACTTTAGAAGAATTGGACAAGGCGGCAGCAAGCAAGAACCTGTCGCGTTCAGAGCTCATGCGCCAATACCTTAACGAGGGGTTAAAAGTAAAGTCATACGAAGATAACCTTGACATGATTACCAGGATAATCCGGCAGGAAATAAAGAACGAGATCAACCTGGGCGATATCCGCACCATCTCAAGCAATAACGCCGAACGGATAATCAAGGTGCTGATGAAGCTGGCTAAGCCGCTTGTCGCAAATTACTTTCTCCATATCGCCTACCTTGACGAAATTGCGCCAGCAGACAGCCTGGCCGGGCGGGTGGCCGACACCGTGAGTTTATCAATGGAATACATGTCCAGCAGAGATGACCTTTTCTCAAACGACACCGACCGGCTCATGAACATGGCCAAGCAATTATGACTTCTGCCAGAATCTGTCAGAAGTCGCCTGGGCCCTTGTTTTACATAGCTTTAAGCAACCGTAATACAGGCAATGGTGCCTGTTTTTTAATAGTGCGGCGGTACACAGCCAAATATGGAGGCCAAATCAATGGAGTACACAATCAGATTTACAAGCATCAACAAAGGAAAACTATTAGGGAAGGCAAACATCGTCTTCGAAAACCAGTTCAAGGTCAACAACGCCTTAATCTTTGCCGGGAAGGAAGAGGGGGCAGTCGCGGTTGCAATGCCGTCCTACCAGAAGCTTGACCCCGTCACCGGGGCAAAGACGCACCAGCCTGTAGTCCTGCTTTCAAAAGAATTAGGCGAGCGGGTAAGGAACTCAATCAAGGAGATGGTCAATGCTTCTGTCTTCAATGTAAGCTCAAACCCGGCACATCTGGCCGGGAGCAGCCTGGATGAACTGACGGTTTCAGTAAAAAACATAACCCCCTTTGACGGCGGCGAGAAAAGCCCGAACCTGCGCGGATTCGCGAACATGGCCATCGGCGAAATCGGCTCGGATGACAAAATCCATGTGAACAGCATAACCATCCGTGAACTGGTAAATGCCGAAGGGCAGGCATGGCATTCCGCCAGCATGCCCCGGGGGAAATCGCCGGGCATGGATGGGAACCCCGCGTATTTTGACCAGGCCCACCCGATTACCGGGACGCTGAGGAATAAAGTCAATGCGGCCATCATTGATGAATACAAGCTGAAAATCGGGGAACATGGCATTGGGGACAATGCCCTTGCCAGCCAGGCTGAAGGCCAAGGGCGCGGCGATGCCATGAGTGGCCAGCTTGACAGGCCTTGGGACAATGCCAAGGCTCCCGGCCACGAGAATAATGCCGGTGCCGGGCCAGCAAACCTTGAACACGAGCTTGATGCAAATGGGGATGATTTAACCTTCGGCGGCGATTATGCCGACGAACTTGACATGATGTCTGAATAAAAAAAGGAGGCTTAAATGAACAAAGCAATATTAATCGGGCGGCTCACGCGCGATCCCGAAGTCAGGTATTCACAGGGCGAAAATGCCATGGCCGTGGCAAGGTACACGCTGGCCGTCGAACGCCGCTTCAAGCCCAAAAAGGAAGACGACGGCACAGACTTCATCAGCTGCGTAGCTTTCGGCAAATCCGCTGAATTTGCTGAAAAATACCTGCGCAAGGGAATGAAGATTTCCGTTGCCGGGCGGATCCAGACTGGCTCTTACGTAAATAAAGAGGGCGTGAAGATTTACACTACCGACGTGGTTGCCGAGGAACACGGGTTCTGCGAAAGCAAAAGCAGCCATCCCGGCGGGCACGATGCAGCGTCCTTAAGCGACGGCTTCATGAATGTCCCCGATGAAATTGGCGAGGAACTGCCGTTTCACTGATCCGCCTGCCAGCGGCATTTGGGGATTTTAAGCCCCGCCGCCCAGCAGGCTGCCGGGAGGATGCCAAATGTCAATCTTAATCTACAAGCAACGCCATTTTAACAAGCAGGACGAAAATACCCCCCGGGCCGCCTACGGCTATATCCGGTATATCGCGACAAGGAGCGGGACGATGAAGAACGGGGGCATGCAGCACGGCCTGTTCGGGCGCATCGACGCCGGGGACGGCCTTGCTTATTTTAATGACTGGAAGAACCTTGCCAGGCGTGCTTACCATGAGACAGGCATGGGGCACACATATTTCAAATCCGTAATCAGCCTCCATGATGAAGATGCCCTTGACACCGGGATCTTCGATGAAGAAAGCGATGGGCCAGGGGAAATGAAAATAAACAAGCAGGAACGCGCGGGCTGGGAACGCTATATTGAAAAGCACGTCGCAGCCATCGCCGAAAGCAATAACATAAGGATAGAGGATCTGGCATGGGTTTGCGCCATCCACGCAAAGAAAAGCCACTCCCATGCCCACCTTGTTTTCTGGGACAAATCCGGGAAATCACGCGAGCATACAGTCTGCGTGGATGGCATGGCCAAAAAACGGATCAACAGCTTAAGGCGGGACCTGATTAAAAACAGCTTCCCGCATAAAGTACGCGCATACATGGAAAACAGGCAGATTGCCTACCACAGCATGCGCGACATGACCGCGGAAATAATTGACGGCTTCAATGACAGCAGGAACGATCCTTGCCCGGGAATCAGCGCCCATTCATATGGCAACGTAAAAGAGGACCTTGCCATGCTCCATGATTATTTCAAGAATAATTATGGGACACTCCCCGTCTTCAATAAGCTTTCTGATTCTGAGAAAGTCGTCCTGTCAGAGTCAGCCCATAAGCTGATCGAGGGCGTCCCGGAAGTGAAAATGTATGTTGAAAGGTATGTCGAGCGGAAACTCATCGAAGACAGCCTGTTCCGCAAAAACTCCTATTCAAGGCCCAGCCATGAGGATGATGAATCCGGCTGGATAAGTGATGGGCAACGCGAAGGGCAGCTTAAAAAAATCAAGGGACATGAAGACAGGGCAATGGAAAAAGCGGTTGAGGCGATTGCCCGCCGGATTTACAACTCTGTCAAGAGCGATTTAAGTAGCGAGGCTAAGCTGGGCCCGGCAGCCTTTTCCCTGCTGGCAAACATCGTCCGCCTGCTTAAGGACAATGCCAAGCCAAGCAATGCGCCAAAAGCGGCACGCGGCACGGCTGAATTATCAAAGGCGGCAAGGAAGGACAAGTACCTTTCAAAGCTCGACAAAGGGTTTGAACATTAAAAGAAGGATGAGGAAACCTTATGGACCTAAAAAACAAGAAGCAGAAAGTAATCCTCTGCTTCTTCCTTTATGTGCTTGGGTCAGCCCTGCTCATTTATTTAAGCGGGATGATTGACAGCCTGTTAAGCGGGAACGGAGCTTCAGCCACTTACCTTGGAAGCCTGGAAGGATTATGCCAGAATCCGGCACAGCGCTCAATCTTCCTTATTTTCAACGTGCTGCTCATTACAGCCTGCACTTACATGGCAGTGGCAGATTTCCATGCTTACAAGTCCAATGTGGTAAAAATAACTGACGACATCCACATCCCGGCCAAGGATGGGCAGAACCAGCACGGCTCAGCACGGTTTGCCACGGAAGAAGAAAAGAAAACGCTGTTTTGCACGGAACTTATTGACCCCGCCTTGCCGTTATTCAAAAAAATGCTTGATGACGGCGAAGCCGGGAGCCAGGCGCTGGCAAAAGAAGCAGCGGCAAGGGACAGGCTTGGCCAGCCAGGCATAAAAGATGAAGGGCTGGACCCCGCCTCATACGTGCGCGACCTTGGCATTGAGATTGAGGAGGGGCTGCTATGCGGGGAGCCGATGGGCGAAGCTGAGTACAACCTTTTAAAGGACAAGGAACATGGAATGGAATTAGCCATTGATTATGATGCGCTGGCCCTGGAATACGAGGACCTGGTCAACAGCCAGGGGGAAGATGAGAATGCCAAAGCGCAGATGGCATACATAAGGGAGACAGTCATTTCGCAAGAGGCTAAACCCATCCCATTCAGGCCGCCGTTCCAAAAAGGCGGCCTGGTTGTCGGCATGGAAAAATGCGGCAAGAAAGAAAAATGGTTCCTTGCCACGCAGGACACCCATAACATAATCGTCGGCGCGACAAGAAGCGGCAAAACAAGATGCCTTGTCATCCAAAGCATTTTTGCAATGGCAATGGGCGGCGAAAGCATTGTCGTGACTGACCCTAAGGCTGAGCTTTACCATTACACGGCAGATTTCCTGGAAAATGAATGCGCATATAAGGTCTGCTGCATTGATTTCAGGACCCCGCCAAAGAGCGACCGCTACAACCTCCTCCAGCCGACAATCGATGCGATAAACCGCGGCGACATCGAAAAGGCGGACGAGTCAGCATGGGACCTTACCAACATCCTGGTCGGCGACGACTCGCACGGCGAAAAAATATGGACAAACGGCGAAAAGGCAATCGTCGCCGCCGCCATCATGTCCGTTGTTTACGATAACAGGAATCACCCGGAGTTCCAGAACCTGACCAACGTCTACTGGTTTGTCGCGGAAATGGCAAAAGAAATCCAGGTCGGGACGAGGATGAGGAGCCCGCTTGAGGAATATGCAAAAGCCCTTAAGAGCGACCACCCGGCCAAGGCGACCTTTGCCATCGCCGATGTCGCCCCCGGCCGGACCAAAGGCAGCTTTTACACGTCTGCCCTGACCACCCTTAAGCTTTTTAATATGCGGTACATGTACGGCCTGACCAATGCCACTGACATTGACATTGCCGAAGCCGGAAGGAAAAGGATGGCGCTCTTCTTAATCCTGCCGGACGAAAAGACTACCTATTACCCGATCGCTTCGCTCATCATATCACAGCTTTACGAGCTCCTGGTAAGGCAGTCTGACGAGCGGGGCGGGCGGCTTTTGAATAGGGTCAATTTCTTATGCGATGAGTTCGGGAACTTCTCGAAGCTGACCGACTTCACGAACAAGCTGACTGTCGCTGGCGGCCGGGGGATGCGCTTCCACCTGTTCCTGCAGTCTTTCACCCAGCTTGAGCAGAAATATGACAAAGAAACCGCCGCAATCATCAAGGGGAACTGTGAGACTTGGGTCTACCTTAAAACCGAGGACACGGAGACGCACGAGGAAATAACAAAGAAGCTGGATAAATACACGACCAGCGGATACCAGATAAGCGCAAGCCATTCCAAATATGCCAATCCGCAGAGCAGCCATTCGGTAAGCCTCTTGGGGCGGGACCTGATGACCCCCGGCGAAGTGGGGCGGATCAAAAGGCCATGGCAGCTGGTGATATGCAGGGGGCTCCCGGTGATGCTCAAATCCTTTGACTTATCCCAATTGCACCTCAACAAAATGCTTTCAATGGGTGACGAAGGCCATAACACTGGCTTACGGATCAGCCGCGAAGAAAAACGTGAAAGGCGGGCGGCCGCCGGGAATCTTGCCCTCTGGGGCATCTGGGATGAAGTCGGCAAAGTCCTGGAGGACTGGAACAGCCTTTTCATAAGGACAAAGGGCGAGATCCCCCCCGAGGAGTATGGGCTCATCAAAATGAGGCTCAGCTGGGCGGCTTCCGGGACCTCAAAAGAAAACAAGGCCAGGGAAGCGAAGGCATACCAGCAGAAAACGCTGAGGGAAAAAACAGGCGCAGCCCAGAAAAACAGGGAAGCCACTTAGGGCTTTGGGGTAATTTATAACAGTTAGGAGAATGAGAACATGCTTATGAAACTGACAGAAGCAAAAGGCAGGTTTTTGCAAGCCTTCCCGGCCGCAGGAGGGCCGCTAGGGGAAACGCAGCTGGTAAAGGGGACGATAAAGGCCGTCAATGATATTTCCACTATTTTCCTCATAATGCTGCCAATCGTTGGGATTGCCGCCATTATCTACTTCCAGATAAGGAAAAGCATTGCTGATGAAAACGACCAGAAAAAATGGCACGAGCGGTCCATGATAGCCATAATCGCCATCATTGTAGGCGTAAGCGCAAGCGCGGTCGTGAAAGTCATCGTCAACTCTTACATGGGCGGGAACATCTGACCGCCCGGGCCAGCTCAAAAAATAAAATATGAAAGGAAAAACCATGGGAAACAAGATAACCGCAACTTATTTGTGCTTAAAGGCACGCGCCCTGGAAAAAGTCATTCCGCTTAAGGAAGACAGGCGCGGCGAGGGATTTGTTGACACCGCAGTCAAGATCCTTATCGTCGTCGTCATCGGGGCTTTGGTCCTTGGCTTGATTTATGCCTTATGGGGGGACATAATCATGCCAGCCGTGACCAGGGCAATCACTGACATGTTTAACTATAGCGGCTGACGGCGCGGCGGAGCCGCGCATCCAGCCTTAATGCGGAGGAAATGAAGTGCTTAATATTTTTTTGTGCCATAAGCCCGCCCTTTTGAGCCGGAGCTTCTTCAGCTTTGACATGGGCGACCTGATGACTGATTCAATCACCGGGGCGGCGGAAAATTTTCTTGGCGAGTTTGAAGGGATGGTTGATGGGACGGAGTCATTAGTGGCATACCAGTACAGGCTGGCTTTCGAATTCAAGGGCCTGTTCAACGCCGGCATCCAGGCCATGTTCAATAACATTGCCTATGTGACCACTTTCTTCGCGCTGTTCCTGATTGTGCTGGTCTTCATCAAAAAAGGGGTTGCCTGTTACATACTCTGGACCGACGGGGATCCTGACGTGCCGCCAAGCCAGCTGGTAGTGAGGCTGATGGCGGCTGTCATCTCTGCCGTGTCAATGTCGTTAATCTACGAGCTGGTCATCAGGGTGGCAAGCGAACTGATAAGCGCGCTTGACGCCATCGCAGGAGTGGGGCATGGCACCTCGTTCTCAAGCCTGCTCACCAGGAGCGCCAATTCAGGGCTCATCGGGACAATCCTGCACCTTGTCGCGGCATGCGCCATTGTCATTGCCGCTTTCAAGATTGTGATGGAGGGGCTCATCCTTACCGTCCTCCAATGGATCTTGCCGATTGCCTGTGTCGGCCTGCTTGACAATGACAAAGGCGTCTTCGCTGAAACATGGAAGGCCCTGATAAGGACCGTGGCCACGGTTGCCTTGCAATATTACCTCATCAACATCGGCATATATGCAATGGTGAACACAAACGGCGGCCTGTTTGGCAATGACAGCATTTTCTCGCTCATCCTTGCAATATTCCTCATCGGCTCCTCGGGCAAAGTCGCAAACCTGCTTACCCAGATATTCGTCCCTGTCCAGCAGGGCGGCGGGCTCATGAATAAAGTCTATCCGGCAATGATGGTCGGGAGCATGGTGGGAAGGGCTTTCAGGTGACGGCATGGATGGAAGGTTTTTAACGGATGGCATTTTCCTTACGGCAAAGGCATGGACTTACGGCGCGGAAACCATCTGGATGCTGATAATAATCTTGCAGGGGATCTGCTTCTCCGGCGGGATCGCAAGGGTCCTTTACTGCATGATCCAGCTGGCACACGATGAGGAGGACGCGGCCCAGAACAAAAAGCGGGCAAAGCACGCGGTCATTTTCATAATCCTTGCAACGGGAGCTTTGCAGATTGTCAATGCAATACTAAGTTACTTCGGGGGCCCAAGGCTTTCCGGATGAGAAAGGAATCAGGATGGATCTTTATATCCCAGCAAACGCGAGGCCGCAAGCCGAGATATTCAAAGGCTTTGGCAAAAACGAACTGATGAAAAGCGTCATCGGCATGGCGGGCGGCATGGCCGCCGCCGTCATATTATACCTCTTCACCGGGGAAATCGCCTGGTCAATACTGGCAACCGTGGCAGTGGCAATTGTAAGCGTCACGATGTGCTCAAAGATTGACAACATCGGCCAGTCGGTGGTTGACATTTTCCTTGACCAGGCGCGCTTTAACAAAAGCCAGAAAATTTATCCCTACCGCTACCTTGATGAATGGGGCGGGGGCGGATGATGGTACTGGAAATGGCAATTAAATCCTGCCTGTTCCTCATTGCCGGGGCAATCCTCCTTAAGGCCGCCGCCCACGACCTGGCCACAAGGACAGTCCCCAATATTTACCCTTATGGGCTGCTCCTCATTGCCCTGGCCCACCATTGGCTATTAAGGGCTGATGTCTTCCCATACCTTGCAGGGCTCCTCATCGCCGTCCCGTTCCTCGCCGCGTTTTACATGGGGAAGCTGGGCGGGGCCGATGCCAAGATGGTGATTGCGCTTTCCCTTTTCTTAGGGCTTGAGGGCGGGCTGCTGGCCATCATGGCTGCCCTCCTGCTTGCCGCCATAAGGGAAGCCGCCAGGAAAAAAGGGGAAAATGAAAGCCCGGGATACGCCTTTGTCCCATACCTTCTTTTCGGGTATGCCATTGCCGCCGTCCCGGCCATGATCAACGCCGCTTTTAAGCTGAAAGGATGAAAAATGGCCCGAAACCTTGCCAAGGGGAAGATGCTGTGCGAGACGGACATAAGGCTTTACTTTGACCGCGCCGTCCATTACTTCCCCGACAACCGCGCCTCAATTGATGAAGGCAGCATGAAGCACGTGGCATTCCTGATTGCATCCAAGAAGCTTGCCTTCACCCAGGATGACCTGGCGGCAATGGACGGGGGATTCCCCGCAGGCAGGGAAATCAAAAGCATCAGCCTCCATTACCGCCACGGGGGCAAAGGGCGGTGGATAAACGCAAGCCTGCCCGGGGCGGTTTTCATTGATTCCGCTGGCAGCGGCGGGAAGCTTGAAGACATTGAGATGAAGCTGGTTGCCGAGGCGGGCAATGCAGATGGCGGGCCTGAGTTTGCCGCTTTTTATGGGAAATTTGAAATCCCTGGGGAATGGCAGGCCCTTTATGACATGAACGTCAATGCTTGCGACAAGCTTGCAGGTGACCCGGATTTAAGCCTTGAGGATTTTAAAAGGCATTACCCGGCGCTTAATGGGGACGGCTCCATTTCATGGGAAGCCGGCGGGGAAGCGGGCCTTGGGGCCGCTTTACTGGAAGCAGCCCTTGGGGACATGGAACTTTAGGAAAAGGAAAAGGGGGGACGCTTCCCAAGACTATTTGTGCCGCCGCCAGGCGGCGGAATGGAGATTAAAAATGGACAATGACAAAAAAGCCGCCGGGAATCATGGCGCAAGCCATGGGGACAGCCCGATGACCTTAAATGAAATGCTTGAAAACCTTGAAACCATCCTGCTGGACGTTGAAGTCCTTAATATCGGGCACCAGCAGTCCTTAAGCCGCTTAATCCAGCACATTGCTGACGCGCAGCGTGAAAGCCAGCGTGAAACTGGCGCAATCACCGCCTTGGTCGAAGGCTTAAGGGCCCGGACTGAAAAGGAGCTTGCGGCTGCGCTTTATGAAGAGGAAGCGGCGGTCGGGGCAATGGGGGCACCCGGGAATGAAGACGGCGGGCAGCACCAATTGCCTGAAGATGATAAAGAGGATTGATTTCCACGGCATTCCAGTATATCATTAAGGGGCAGCCGGGCAAATATTGATGATGGCTTGGGCTTACCTTTAAACAGCGGAAAAAGAAAATAAAATCAAGCCGCCACGGCTTGGAAGAAGATTTAGGGATTTAGGAATGTGAATGGAAAAAACGCTTGCCAAACATATGCTTTTATGATATAATATAATATGCTTAGGATTAATTAAATTTAACCAGTGCTTTAAAAGAAAGGGCATCCCATGAATAAAATGACTGGAATTGAAAAACATGAGAAAAACACCAGAGCTGCCATCCTGGCCTGCTCCCTGGCCGCCTTGCTGGTCATTGGCGGGCTTATCTGGCAGTTCGGGCCATCCGGCCTGTCCGGGGATGGGCCAGCCGGGCCGCCGGCCCCAGGCGTTTATGGGGAAGCGGGGACGCTTAAGCCGGAAGCCCCCGGCGAAGCCATAAGCGGGGCAGCTATCCCCCCCGAAGCCAAGCCAGAGCCGATTGCCTTCGAGACGCCCCCCCCTTACGTCCCGGCCGGCGACGAGGGCGGGGCCCCGCTTACGGGGCATGGCGAGGCGGCAGGCGAAAGCATCGCCGGAAGCCCTGGGGAGGCCGCTGAAGAGATGGTCAAGGCTGCCGAGGGCATCCTTGCTGACGAGGGCATTGCCATGGGCGAAGCCAAACCGGAGGACATTGAAAAAGCGGTCGAGGCGGCCAATGAAAAGGGCCAGCCCGGCAATGGCGGCAACGGCGCCCCCAAAAACGGCGACACAAAGACCGAGGATGGCAAGGAATATTTCTTTGCGTTCGGTGAATGGCATGAGCGTATTAGGGGTGAGGGCGGTGTCATTGGGAGTAACACAGAACTATCGGGCAACAAAATCGGGTACTAAATTAAAGAACAAAGCTTAAAAGAGCATGCGACATCATGCTCTTTTTTATTGCAAGAAAGGATCTTAATGGGAACCAAAGCAGCTCATAAGGCATTATCCATCATGGCGGCGGCGTTTTTCCTCATGCTGTCCACGCCCCTGCTCCCAGCACACGCGGCCGGGGACGGCAATGCCGACGCCGGGGGCGGCTTCAGCGATGGCGAGTTTGTCCCCGGGCATACCCAGTGGCGCGGCGGGCAGGGCTACGAGGGCGTCCGCGTCACCATCATGGACATTTCTTCCGGGCGGAAGGCCGCCGCCAGCGTTGATTTTTCCAATGGGGCAGATGGCCTCAGGGATTCCGTCGAAGTGCATTTCGGCAAGGTTGACAAGCGCGACCGCCATCTTGGGAGCAGCTTAAGTATGTTTTTGGGCAATTATTCAGTATATGCACCGTCTGCCCCGCTTCCCAGGATAATCGGGGCTTCGGGGAGCATCGATGCCGTGAAGGATTATTTCTGCGATGAAATTACCTTACGCAACCTATGCTCTCATTTAAGTTTCAGCTATGAGTCCCTCGTCGATGGCGGCTACATGGTCCTCTTCGAGCCGATCATGTATTTCCACTATGACGGCCTTTTATATGCGGCCACCGCCACCGAGCGCGCCATGCTCGGCGGCGGCTGGATGCCGACCACGACAAGGGAGCGGCTGCCCCTGTCCTCATTCCTTGAGCATGACGAGCCGGATTTCGGCTTCCTGGCCTGGGCCGGGCCCTCAAGCGGGGTACGGACCATCGAGGAAATGTTTGCCTACCTCGGCATGGGGATGATCCGCTTCCGGGGCGGCCCGCCCGCCCCCCCTGGCCCTCCGGGGCCGGCAGCCGATTTCCTGTACCTGGCCGACACTTATGTCTACACTTACATTGACGTCACGAACAACAACAGCTACGGCTTCCCCCACAGCCCCTACAAATTCGGGGAGGGCGAGCAGCATGGGGACTCGCCGCTCACGGTGACGTTCCATACCCCGTCCGGGAGCCATTCATATGACTTGAGCATCGGGGCCAACAGCGAGGGCAGGGCTTTTGTCCGGTGGAAGACGCCCGCATACCCCATCCCGGCCGGGACAATGGACATCTCGTTAAGCCAGTCTTCCGGCATTGCATTCTCAAAGCCTACCTACATGGTCATTGAGCCGCAGGCGGGCAGCCCCCCGGACCCGGAAGCCCGGGACAGGCATGACGGTTTTGCCCGGCCGCATTATGCGCAGGAATACAACATGGCAACTGCCTCATGGCTGGTCAATGAACTGGCAGGCTGGCTTCCAGACATGCAGCTTAAATACCTGGGCGCGTTCCCGGCTGACGCTGCCCCTGCTTACAGGGCAAGCGGGGTTGACTGGGGCATCGTGAGGGGAAGCCAGGCTTCCGCCGCCACGCCCCCCGTCTACGCCGACGAGGACATCGGCTACTGGGACTCGTCCGCCACGCCATGGGTGTTTGTCGTGACCGGGACAAGGAGCGTCAGGATAAGCGACGGGAGCCCTGCCACTTACCATTATTATGCAAACATCGACCGGGGCCGCTGGATCCACCGCCGCATAAGCGGCTCAGCAAGCATAAGCGGGACGTTAAGCATAAGCGCTGACGAGAAAGTGCCGACGGCCGCTGACGGCGGGAAAAGGCTGCGTTCCGGGTACGGATTCAACGCCCTGGCGGCTTTTTCCACCAATAACCCGGCATACTGCACCAATGTCCAGGACGTGCAGGTGTTCTTCCCCGAATTCAACTACGAGGACGGCTTCAGCCGCGCCAGGTACCCGCTTGACGGCCGTTACTGGCGGTGGCTTGAGCGGATGCCGGAAGGGAGCGGGCGTTTTGAGTTCCCTGTAAACCCATGGAGCACTTACGGGCAGAGGGTCCATTTCACGCCTGTGTGGTATCCCGATGGGGCGTACACGATAAGGGCTGACGGCGTAAGCGCGTGGACGCCGGGCGGCGAGCTTAAGCTGACGCTTTCCGATGCCATCACCATAGACGGGTCAGTCTTTGATGACTGGCATGTCGCGCCGGGCTGGTGAACCCCTTATTGGCAAGGGAAGTTCATTTCATATTAACCAGCTTATTGCCGGGCATATGTTTATCATTAAGGAAGGGGTATCCATGAATGAGATAATGGCCGCTTCCGCCATGGAAGGGGCAAAAGAGCTGGCAGACAGCACAGGGGGTGATTTCATCGTCTGCGAAGAATCCTTCCATGGCGGCGAAAAAATGGCTTACAATGAGGAATTTTTTGCAAGCCTTGGGGAGGCGGCCAGGGCCGCTAACGCAAAATATGTAAGGCAGGGCTTCAAGCCTTCTTATTCCGTGGCTGTCTTTGACAGCAAAGGCGGGGAAATATTTGAATTGTCACAGGATATGCATGATGAATGCCTTGCCGCCATAAGGGAAGCCCAGCTTGAGCAGGGCACTTCCCAAGGGCCATCCGCAAATGGCTTTAATCTGTCGTTTGACGCAGGGAAAAAAGCATATGCGGTTGACGTCCGCTATGGGGACGCAGTTTACTGCGTTTTCGTAAGCCCGTGCCATGGGAAAGTCTTCATGGACCAGCTTGACCTGGCCAGGTTCCGTGAAAACGGATGCCAGCCCATTGGGCATATCCGCTACCATGACAGCAATGAGGCTGTTGCTTTCCATGATGAAGAAGCCCTCTTAAAAGCATACAAGGAAAATATCCGTTGCCAGGGCTTATTCGCCCAGAGCGCCGAGGGCATAAGCGGCGCTTTACAGGAAAGGATAGGGGAAATCCACAGGAGGGAGTTTGGCTATGGGGACTATGAGGATTTTGAAATGTAGGGGAATTAAGCTGCCAAGCCCAAATTGGGCCGAAAGGAACAGATAAAAAATGAGCTTCAAGAAAATATTCCAGAACCGGATCGTCCTCTGGCTGATCTGTGCCATCTTTTCCGGCATCATGTGTTTTGTGCTGCCGGCCCTTTATAACAATGCGCTGTCAGAGACGGCGGAAGTCGTGCGCATGGCAAGCGGCGTGAAAAGGGGCGAGAAGATAACCGCTGACAAATTAATCACTGCCACCGTCGGGGCTTACAACCTGCCGGATGATGCCATCAAAGACAAGGAAAGCGTCATCGGGTCTTATGCCGCCGCCGACCTGTATGCGGGCGACTACATTTTCCCGGGGAAGCTCACGCAAAGCCCCGTCTCCGGGAATGAGTATCTTTCTTCCCTTGGCGGGAGCAAGCTGGCGGTCAGCATAACGATACCATACTTCGCCGCCGGGCTGTCCGGCAAGCTTGCCGCCGGGGACATTGCCACGGTAATTGCCGGGAATGCCGGCGAGGATAAGCAGACGCTGATCCCGCCGGAGCTCAGGTATGTTGAAATCCTTGCCGTGACAGATGAAAATGGCCACGACCTTGACAACTCATATCTTGCCAGCACCCAGGATGGCCAGCCGGGCAGCATGGCCGCGACCGTGACTTTCCTCGCCACGGCAATGCAGGCAAGGCTCCTGGCTGATGCCGAGTTAAATGCCAATATCCACCTTGCCCTGGCATACAGGGGCATTAAGGAAACTGCCGGGGCTTTCCTGGCAGAGCAGGACAGGATCCTGGCCATGGTTGAGGAAGGCGAAATCATGCCGACAGCCATAGCACCCTTAAGGGGCGGCCTTGGCACTGTCCCCTATGCGCAAATGGGGGCTGGGCATGGCACTGGCCAGGATGGCGGCGGGTTTTTAGATGAAAGCGAGTAAGCCATGAAAAACAAGACAATTGCAATAATCGGCTCCCCAGGCTGCGGCAAGACTTCAAATGCGGTCAAATTGGCGATGTCGCTTGCAAAACACAACCAGAATGTCGTGATCGTGTCGCTGGAATGCTCCGTCCCCGCAATCCCCTATCTCTTAAGCAACTTCGAAGAGCAGTCGGCATCGCTTGGCGACCTCCTGACCCGGGCTGCGCTGTCCCAGCAGGAAATAGCTTCTGCCTGCATGACAGTGCCGAAGCAGAACCATATTTCGGTGCTGGGCTACCAGTTCGGCGATTTCCGCGCAAAATTCCCCGCGATGGTATATGAGCGTGTCCATGATTTTGCCTTCCAGCTCAAGTCGTTAGTGCCGTACATAATAGTTGACTGCGCCTCGTCAATTGAAGATGACCCGGCTAGCAACCTCTTCCTCCAGGAAGCCGACATGATCCTGCGCTTCGGGAGCGCGGACTTAAAAGGCATGAGCTGTTTTAACACGCTTGACAAGCTGCTTGACAACCAGGCCTCCTTCCCCAGGGAGAAACAGCTGACCATAATCAGCAACTGCTGGGCAAGCCAGAACTGGCAAAGGGTATCAGCAGTTTACGGGGATGTGTTTGACGTACTCCCCCACTGCCCCGACCTTGCCTACCAATATGATGAGATGGACCTCTTTAACACCCTGGCGAGCAAAGAGGGGCTTAAATACATGGATGTCATGGAAAGGATTGCCAGCCGGATAACCGGGAACATGACAACCAGGGAAGCGATCACCGAGATCAAGGGCGAAAGGGAAAAAGAGAAAAAAGCGGAAAAGAAAGACATCCTTTTAAAGCCCCTGCGTTCCGTCCTAAACATCGGGAGCCGCGGCAAAGGGGCAGGGCCCGGGCAAAGGAAGCCGGGCGCGGCAAAACCAAAAATAAACAGAAAAAATGGAGAATGGTAACCATGAGCTTTATTACCCTTGGGCCAGAAACTGAAATCGCCCCGCCTTCCATCACAAAAGGGCCTTTGGCCCCGGAAGGCGGCCTGCCTTTGACAGTTCCCCCGGCCGGAAAGCCAAAGCAGCAAAAACCACGCAGGGAGCAAGCCATGTTAGGCCTTGAGGAGGCAATTTCAATGGCCCAGCAGCACATGAGCGAAAAGCACGCAAAAGTCACCGCGGATTTATCCAAGACAGAAGTCTTCATTTCATTCATTGACAAATTCCTAAGCGACAATAAGATTAAGGTGGAAGGCTTAAGCAAAGGGGAGCTGATAAACCGGATATATTCTGAGATGCGCGAGGAATCAGTCCTGACGCCGTTCTTAAGGAGAAAGGACGTTGAGGAAATCAATGTGAACTCATGGGATGACATAAAAATAACCTACTCTGACGGCAGGACTGAAAGGCTTGGTGAAAAATTCTTCTCCCCCGCCCATGCAAGCGACGTCATCAGCCGGATCCTGCAAAAATCAAACATGATATTCGACGAATCAAAGCCGTTTGCAGTAGGGCACCTGGACACCAACAAGAGGGTCACGGCGATGGGCTACGGGATCATTGACCGCGACAAGGGCGTGGCGATGAGCATAAGGATCGTCAACCCGAAAGAATTTGCCAAAGCCGATTTCATCAGGCTGGGGACTGCCACTGAAGACATGATGGATTTCCTATTGAACGCTTTTAAGCATAACGTCTCAATGTGCATTGCCGGGGCCACTTCTAGCGGGAAGACAACGCTTTTGAGCCTTTTGCAGAAAGAAATCCCTGACACAAAGAGGCTTGTCACGATCGAAGGCGGGACGCGCGAATTTGACTGCGTAAGGCGCGACATCAAAGGGCAGGTGACCAACAATGTAATCCACCTAATCACCAAGGAAAGCGAAAAGGACAAGCAGTCCGTCACCCAGAACAAGCTGCTCCAGCTGTCCCTCACGATAAACCCGGACTTCCTGACCGTTGCCGAGATGAAAGGCGAAGAAAGCTTCGAGGCTGTCTCGGCGGCCAACACCGGGCATTCCGTCATCACCACCATCCATGCCAACTCCTGCCGGGAAGCTTACCCGCGGATGGTTGTCCTTTGCAAGCAGGCATACATGATGGATGACAAGACTTTGTTCTCGCTGGCAGCCAGCTCATTCCCGATCGTGGCATATTGCAAAAAGCTGAATGACAATTCAAGGCGCGTCATGGAAATAACGGAATGCGAGGGCTTGAAGGACGGCTTGCCGGTAATACGCACCCTTTACCGCTTCCGCGTGGATAAAAATACCATTGACGAAACGGGGAACCCGCAAGTGGTGGGGCATTTTGAAAAAGTGAACAACCCGTCAGACCAGATGCTCCGAAGCTTCAAGGAGAACGGGATGCCCGACAGCATCTATGATAAGCTTTTTGGAGGTGGCAGATGACTTTCAATATTTTCCTGTTTGCGCTCCTTGTTGCCAGCATTTCCTTGATCCTTAAGGTCAAGCCGCAAGATTTCATTGAGATGGCCCAAAAAAGGCGGCAAACGCACAATGAGAATAAAACAATGGCTGAGATAGTAAGGGACGCCAAACGCAATAAAAAAGACGGATACTTAAGAAGGCTGTTCAGGGAAACCAAAGAAGTCTTGCGGGTAATGGATAAAACGGAAACCTTTAACGCCCTGCTGGCTGTTTCGGCAATCCTCATGGCTTCCGGCATTTTTGCCGCGGTGATGGTGGATAACCTGTTCCTCATCCCAGTCCTTGCGGCCGGGTTCGGGCTTGCGCCTTTTTATTACATAAAAATCACCGAAAACCGTTTCATGAAGCTCCTTAACGATGAACTGGAAACCACGCTCGGCATCATAACAACCAGCTACCTGCGCGGGAACAATACCTTCTTGAATGCGGTTGAAGAAAACCTCCCTTACTTAATGCCCCCGATGTGCCACCTGTTCGAAGCTTTTGCCTTTAACGTGAAGCACGTGACCCCCAACATCAAAGAAGCGCTCGAGACGCTTAAGGGCGGCCTTAACAACGACATTTTCAAAGAATGGATAGATGCCGTCATATTATGCCTTGACAACCATAACTTAAAGCCGACGCTCCCGCCGATTGTCAGCAAGCTGTCTGACCTTAGGGCCGTCAGCCTGGAAATGGAAAACATCATGTTCCCGCCGCTTTACGAGTATGCCATGATGATGCTCATGCTGATCGGCGTAGTGCCCCTTTTGTACATCCTTAACAAAAACTGGTTCCATATCCTGATAAGCACGGGCCTGGGGAAATTCCTGCTGGCCTTCGGGGCAGGGGCCATTTTCATGACGGCAGCGTCTGTCATCAGGCACATAAAGCCTGTCACATACCAGTAAGGGAGGATAAATCGTGGATATCATTTTTTTCATACCGTTCATTGTCATTGCCGCGGGCCTTTCAGCAGGCGCCGGGCTTTTCTTCCTGCTTGCGCATATCGTGAGCCTGCCCACGCACCAGGCAACAAAAGCTATTGCCGCCGTCTCAAAAGCCAGGGCAAGGAATAAGGATTCCGACGCCATGGTTTTTGAGATGGCAAGCAGGATCGCGCCCCTTATCCGGATGGACGAATACCGGAAAAGGAAATACGAGTCGCTCCTTAGGAGCGCGGGGATGGCCATGGCCCCGGAAATGTACCAGGCCCTTGCAATTGTGAAAGCCTTAATCTTCCTCATCCCCGGGGCAGCGTTCTTTTTGCTAAGGGGCATCTTCCCTGACGGGATTGAGAATATTTTTGCCCTGGCGGGCATGGCTTTGGCTGCATCCGGCATCATTTCCTACATCAAGTCAATCTCTGAAGCCAGCGGGGCGGCAAAAAAACGCCGGGAGGAAATCGAGAAAGAACTCCCGCGCCTGGTCTCAAACATCGTTGAAGGCTTAAAAAGCACAAGGGACATAAGGCAGCTGGTTGAAAGCTATATGCGCTATAACGATGGGGAGCTTTCAAAAGAACTTTTCATCACAAACAGCGACATTTCAAGCGGGAACGCTGAGATGGCGCTCCTTAGGCTTGAAGCAAGGATTGGCTCAAGCCTTTTGTCACAGGTAATCAGGGGCCTCATCGGGGTACACCGGGGCGATGACGGCCTTTCCTATTTCAATAACCTCAATCGCGATTTTAAGGAACTTGAGTTCCAGCGGCTAAGGAAGCTGACCCTCAAAAAGCCGCCCAAAATAAAACGCTGTTCTTTCTTCCTGCTAATGGCAATGCTTGCCATCATGCTCGGGGTTGTCGTTTATGCAATAATTGACGGCGCGGCCGCGCTGTTTTAGGAGGCTTCTAATGGTAAAAAAATTCATTGGCGCAGAAAGGGGGGAGGGCTACATTGACGTGGCGGTTTTCATGCTTGCCATCATGCTGGCTTTTGCATTCTTCCTGGACCTCCTGCCGATTTTCATAACAAAATACAATCTCGATATGTTCGCAAGCGAGGTCGTCCGGGCGGCGGAAATGACCGGGAGCACCACAAGCGGGGCAGTCAGCTTGACAATCTCCAATATGCGTGAAAATACTGGGATAAGCCCTGCCATCATCTGGGAACGGGGCGGCCCCAAAGTCCAGCTTGGCAGTGAAATCACGCTCCGGCTGGAAACTACGGAAACCTTGTCATTATTCGGGGTAGGCCATTTCCCAGTCCCGCTGAGGGCAAGGGCATCAGGGATGAGCGAGGTATATTATAAGTGAAAAAGCGTTCTTTGTTCAAAGACACAGGCGGGGCGGGGAATGAGCTGTATGCCGTCATTTTTATGCTGGCTTTCTTCATAATCGCCTTATTTGCCGCCGAATACGCCCGCGCCCTGATTATCGCCCGGGGAATCCGCAATGCCGCGCAGGCGGCAGTCATAACTGCGGCCACGGATAATTGGGACAATACCTTCAAAGGGCGGCGCGAGGGTTACTCGGGCGCATGGCACAAAAGCTTCAGCCAAAATGAAGCAGCCGCTTTCACTGAACGGATAAGCAGGCATGACATCGCTTCGGCCATGGATGAAATCATTGGCTCGTCTAGTGCTGGCGGGTTCAGCCAGAAAAATAAAAGCGACGGGCGGGCAGAGTTCAGGTACCGTGTGACTGATGTCGTCTGGCGGCACCAGGAGCTGGGGCCAAGCGATCCCCTGGGCATTAATTTTGAAGCGACCGTGACAATCAATGTCCAGGTTGCGTGGGGGCTAAACTGGGACGACCAGCCGCCGATTAACCTTAACATACGGGCAAAGGCAATTTACATGCCAAAATTTTAGGAGGGCACATGGATAACCTTGCAAACATCATCATGCCGCTTGGCATCATGGCAATTACCTTAACCTGCGGCTTCATTGCGCTTAAGCGCTTAAAGGCAGGCAAAAAAGGCTCACCCGCTGGCACAGAGGAACAAAGCGCAAGGACGGCGCAGGAATTCATCAACATCAAGGACATTGATGAGCATTTTCTATATACCAATGACGGGCTTGCCATTGTTTACTTAAGGATAGAGGGGATACTCATCAACCTGCTTTCCAAGGCCGAGCAGGAAAGCTTAGTCAAGCGGCTGGCCGCGGATTTTTCTGTCATATCTTTCCCCTTTAAGCATATTTCCGTCTCAAGGCCAGTTGACATCTCCCAGACCCTGGTATACTGGAACGAGCTTCTGGAAGAAACGGATGATGACGTCCGGAAAATGCTCCTCAAAAGCGAAATACGCCAGCTGGGAAATACTGCCCTTTCCGGCAACATCGTGGAACGCCAGCATTATGTCTCGATCTGGGCGGGGCAGGGCGAGGCGCAGGACCTTTTAAGGAATGCCCATGCTTTCGTTGAGCTTTTCAGCCAGAATAACATCGGGGCATATGTCCTGGGCAATGCTGAGATAGTAAGGCTGATGAACCTGGTCCATAACCCTAACTATGTCCACCTGGAAAGCAGCGACTATGAAGCAGCCATCCCGCTATTGGAAGCTTTTTCATGACATGAATGGGATGCGTACAGTATTTTTACAGTATTTTTGAAAATTGCTTGCTTTTTTAAGCCTGCCTTGGTACAATGGGCTTAGATAAATTGCAATTGCATCGCCATATGCAATTAAGCATGAGCGGACGGGAGTGATGACCCGTGCCGCTTTTTGCTTTCCCGGGTTCTGATGCCGCGCAGGGCATCTTTTTTTGTGAAAGGATATCGGCATGAAAAACTATTTTAAGCGCAACAGGCACAAAGCTTTTTTCCTGGTGGCCATGACAGTCTTTATTGCTGGCGCTCTGTTTAAGGCTGGCAGCCCATTAATCCAATATGAAATTTCAATTGCCTTGTTGCTGGTGTTTGCTGCCTTGGCAGCTTTTGCCGCCATTAAGCTGTCCTCATGCGCAAAAAAACTGTCCCGGCGGAAAAAGTACCTTGGCAGCACGCTCTGCCAGATTGACAGGATGGCTGGCGGGGAGTTCGAAGAACTCCTGGTGGCCCATTTTGAAAAAAATGGCTACAAGGCAAATGCCACTCCCAAATCCGGCGATTACGGCGCGGACCTGATCATCAGGGGAAGCGGGGCAGGCAGGGATTTTAAAGGCCACTTTGCAATCCAGGCAAAACGGTCCAAAGGCAAGGTCGGCATAAAGGCTGTCCAGGAAATACTTGGCGGCATGGCATATTATGGCTGCCCTAAGGGGATGGTCATCACAAATAATTACTTTACCAGGAACGCTTGGGAACTGGCCAAGAAAAGCAATGTAATATTGTGGGACAGGAACCATTTATCCAATGTATTTGGCATTAAAGCAAATTGAAGGGAAGATTTAAATGAACAGGAAAAACACAGGCCCAATTATCCGGGCAAACAACGCGCTGCTTAACGTAGTCGCGCCAGTCGGGATGAATTTTACCAAGAACACGCTCTCGGTCGGCGAAAACATCGCAAAAATCTATGGCGTGACCAGGTTCCCATCCAAGGTAAGCATTGGCTGGCTTTCATCTTTGACCGGGCTTAACGACACGATTGTGACAATCGGCTTTGAGCCATGCGACAACAATGACCTGCTTAATACGATTTCCAAAAATATCAAGGCCGAGGCCGGGATCCGGGATTCAAGCAATAGCCCGCGGGAAATAATAAGGGCCGAAAAATCCGTCGAGGACAACACGGGCCTCATTGAGAAAGTTGACCATGAGAATGAGACAGTCGGCTTTGTCACGATAAACATCATGGCGCTTTCTGATGATGAAGGGAAATTCATGAAAACCTGCAAGATTGTAGAAAGCAGGGTAATAGCGAAAAAATGTAAAATCCGTTCACTGCCAAATCTCCAGAAGGAAAGCTTTGAAGCTGTTTCGCCAAGCTTTGCCCAGAATGAAAAAATAAACAGCATCATCCACAGGATAATGCCGCTTTCTACCTTGATGGGAGGCATCCCGTTTGCGGCGGCCGGATTCTCAGACCCAAACGGCTACCATTTTGCCAATGACCACTTAGGCGGCCTGATCATGCTTGCCCCCTGGCACCGGGGCGGCGACAGGGGCAACTCCAACTTTGCGATCGTGGGGAAATCCGGGACAGGAAAATCAACCGCCATTAAGGCAATGCTCATCATGAATGAGTTCATGATGGGCACAAAAATAATCGTGATTGACCCGGAGAGCGAATTTAGGGACTTATGCAGGTTCCACAAGGGAAGCTGGATTAATGCCGCCGGGGGCTCTAAGGGCATGATCAACCCGCTCCAGATAAGGCCTTCGCCAAAAGATGAAGATGATGAGAATGAAAAATTATACCTTGATGAGGGCATGGGCTTAAACGACCTGGCACTCCACATAAAAAACCTGGAAATATTCTTTTCCCTTTATCTTCCCTCCCTCACGGACATGCACATGGCAATCCTTAAGCGGGAGCTTATTTTGCTCTATGCCGATTTCGGGATTACATGGGATACGGATGCCAGCAGTTTTTCGGCAACTGATTTCCCGGTCATCAAAGATTTGTATGACCGGATTTCTGGCAATGCTGGCAATTCCAGCCCGGATTTCCCCCACTACCAGGACCTTAAGTCCCTCCTATATGACATTGCGCAAGGCGCGGATTCCTTTTTATGGAACGGGCACACGACGGTTGAGAGCGGCGAAAACTTCATCTGCTTTGACACCAATGCCTTAGTCGGGATGGGGAATAACGTAAAAAGGGCGCAGTATTTCCTGCTTTTGCAGTATTGCTGGGAAAAATCAAGCGCAAACAGGGAAGAGAGGGTAATGCTCATCGCTGACGAGGCCCATTTAATGGTCGATCCGCAAGTGCCGGAATCACTCATCTACCTCCATAACTATTCCAAGCGGATCAGGAAGTATGAGGGCGCGCTGGTGGTCATCTTCCAGTCATTGGTTGACGTCCTGGACCCGTCAATAAAAAGGTACGGCCAGGCCCTGCTTGACAATCCCTGCTACAAGATAATCATGGGGACTGACGGGCAGAACCTCAAAGAAACAACAGAGCTGTTTAACCTGACCGATGCCGAGCAGGAGCTCCTGGCCAAGAAAAAACGGGGCGATGCCCTCTTCATTGCCGGGAGCAGCCGGATGAAGATCCATTTTAAGATTCCGCAGTATAAGCTTGACTGCCTTGGCACGGCGGCCGGGAGGTAGCCCGATGGCTTCATGCCACATGAAATAAGACGGAGGTGACAAATGCTGATAGTATTCTACACAACGGCCAAATATAAGAATCTGCTTGATTTGCTGCCTGGCAATCATAACAAGAAAATTTTTGAAGGGCAGTATTATCTTGAGGAATTATTGCACCAGAAGCAGAACCTGGTCAATGCCACGGATTTCATTTTCCTGAGGGGGGCTTTCAGGGAAGGCAGCAATGATGATTTCCTGGAAAGCTTAAAAGGCTTCACCACGCTGTACCCGGAAAAAAGGGTCACCATAGTATTGCAGGGCGAAGACAGGGATGACGGGTCTTTTATCCCAAAGCTTGTCAGGCTGGGCATTTATAACATCGCCACGTCCCTGGAAGTCAATATTTTAAGGGAAGAGGTCCGGGAGTGCGTAAGCACCCATGGCATGGGGCGGTACCGCCCTAAGGCAGTTCCTGCACCTTTGGCAGCCGGCGAGGCCAAAAATGACAGCATCATGGACATCCTCATGCGGATTGAGGCTGCGGTCATGGAAATCAAGGGGGGAAGCACAGCCGGGCCCTTGCCAGAAGATGCAAAAATTGCCATGGAAAAAATTAATTTCCTGCGGAATGAAAATGAAAGCTTAAAATCAGAGCTTTTAAGCCTTAAGGAGCAAGCATCAAGCGGAAGCCGGGCTGGGGATGTCGATGAGCCAAGCAGGCTTGAAAACCAGCTTGCCCAAAATGACGCTTACATAAAGAAGTTGATCGAAAAACACAGCGAGGAAATATCAAGCCTTTCAGAGACCATTGAAAAACTGGCCAATGAGCTTGAAAATTCCGAGGGGCTAAGGAAATACCACGAAAAAAAATCAAGTCAATATGACGATTTGGCCGAGGGCCTTGAAAGCCAGGGGATTAAGCTTCCCGAAAAGCAGGCTGCCCATGATTTCAGCTGTGAAAATATCCACATCGGCTTTTTCGGGACTGAAGCGCGGGCAGGGGTAACCAACACTGCCTTAGCCCTTTGCAGGTGGCTTGCCTTGGCTGGCGGGACAAGCGCCTATGCCGAGGAGAACCTGAATAACCACTGCTCGACCTTCAATGCCGAAAATTCGTCAATGGAATCAGCCAAGACCGATTTCGGCTATTCATGGGAGGGCGTTGACATCTATCTGAGGACCATTAAGGACATTGCGCCAAAAACCGAATTCCCGAAAGACTATAACTTTGTCATCCATGATTTTGGCAAGGCAAAAGACGTGCTCCTCGGGGAAGCGAAAGAAGGCATCCTTGGGCAGATGGATGTCCTGGTGCTGGTCGGCGGCTTTAAAGGGTATGAGCGGGACAGCACGTTAAGCGCCTTCCGCTCGCTAAAGCATATGGGCAACCTGGTCCTTGCGCTTAATTTCATTAAGGATTCTTACCATGAGCAGCTGGCCGGGTATCTCAAGGCTCCGATGGAGGGGAGCGTAGCTTTCATTGACTATATGCCCGACCCCGAATTTCCCCTAAGCAACCAGAAATTATTCAGCCTGATCATAAAAAATTATATTTAAGAAAAGGAGAATCAAATATGGCAGCACAAGCAATTTATCTAAAAAAAGATTTTAAGCAGGTAATCATTTCTTCCAACTTAAAGGCAAGCCAAAAGGCAGTCATGTACTACCTCATTGACCTTGCGAACCCCCACAGGGGCTGGACGTGCTTCCCTAGCCACGCAAGGATCGCCCAGGCGTGCGGCAGGAGCATATCAACGATCAAAAGGGCCATTGCCGAACTGGTAAGGCGCGGTTTCCTGTCAAAGCTTGCACAGTTCCGGCGGGCTGGCGGATTCCAGTCAAGCAACCTCTATACCCTCTTCATTCCGGATGGCACAAATGAAAACGAGGAAAGAAGCGGGGAGCTTCCGCAGGGAAGCCAGCATGGCGGGGAAATGCCCGGGCAGCTTGAGCTTGACTTTGAAGACGCGGGCTTGGAAAAAGATGGGCCAGACGTAAAAGCTGGGATTAAAAAAGCGCTTGCCTTTGGTTACCTGAGCCGGATTGTCAAAGAAAAGAAGAAAAAAAAGCGACCTTTTTACTCTGTTTTCATAAAATGACCTACCCGCCAGTCCATGGCGGGCTACATATATAAAAATTTAATGGATAAAGAGCGGAAAAAGAAAATTAGGATGGTTTAATTTATATAAAACCTGCCCGTCCTGAATAATTTTTTTGCTTTTTTTATTTCAATGCTTATAAAAACTGCGCTATTTTTGTCCCCTTTTTTAGGGGCCAGCAAAAGAAAGAGGTGAAAAAAATGCATAGTAAAATCAAGGCCCGGCTCGCGCTGGCCAAAAAAAAGCTCCTGTCGCACAAAACAAGGATGGCTTTTGTCCAGGCAAGGCGCATGGCAGTAGTAATTGTGTCTGCCGCCTTGCTCATTGCAATTGTGGCAACGCTGGCGCTCTCATTAAGGCCTGGCTACCCCGATGAGGAACTTGCCGCCGTATCGTATTCCATCAGCGAAATTGAAACCGGGCTTAAGGAAACTTTCAGCTACCTTGAAATTCTAGAAGAGGCGGTTGTTGAAAGCCAAGAGCTGGCCGAAACGAAAAATGAAATAATCCTTGGTTCAATATCTGACGGCAACAATGCCCTCAATGCCAGCCTGGCTGGCAACATGGCCAGCATCAATGATTACCTGGATGAACTCCAGGCGCAGATAAGGCTCGCCAAAAATGAAACCAGCTCCTTGATTGTGGGCTTTAAGGAAATATCGTCAACTGACAGCTCAAACATTGCCAGCGCGATTGTTTCTTCCTTTGGCGGCCTTAAGATGCAATTAAATTCCATCAATGGGCTTTATGCATTGCTGATGGAAGAAATTACCAGCTCGCATTCTGCCGCAATGAAAATGGCCAGCGAGCAGAATGCGGAGCTGGGCAGCCTGCTGGGCGAGATCTTCCTCCGGCTAAGCGATGGCAGCTCTGATTTAACCGATCTGGCCAGCCAGCTTTATTCACGCATGGATGAAAATTATTCGGATCTGGCCTTAATGCTCGGCCAGCTTGCCATGAGCCTTGGCGAAGCCAGCTCGGAAAACCTCCTGCAGGCAATAAGCCACATTGAACAGCTTGAGCTAAGCACATACGGGCATCTTTTTAATTACCATGGCCAGGTCATGGACGGATTAAGCTTAATGGGCGACAACCATCTTTACCTTCTCCAAAAGTTAAGCGAAGCCCGCGACGCGGCGGACAGCAGCCGGGCTGACATGGTTAATCACCTCAGCCTCCAAGCCGCCCAGGCCTCTGATGACATTTCATTGGTCCTGGCAGCATTGTCGGCCGGATTTGGGCAAGCTGAGGCCACAGCCCATGAAACAATCAAAGACCAGAATATTTTACTGGCCGCTGAAATAGGCACAAATGCCGATTCGATCCTAACGCAGATGTCGGCCGGGTTTTTAGATGCTGGCCAGGCAACTAAAAACATGATTGCGGATTCTGACGGTTATTTGAGCGGCGAGATAAGGCAGGCGGGCGATGCCCTGTCAAGCATAATCGATGAGCTTGGCATCCGCCTTTCCGGCATGGAAAGCTCCGTCAATTCAAATTTAAGCACGCTTTTTCAATTTGTCAGTAATGGTAAAACGCTACTTGCGGCCGCATTGCTGACAAGAGGCCAGACGGTCGCAAATGACGCAAACTTCATTGATTTCCATAATGCCATCTTAAGCATTGAGAATACGGTCATGATTGAAAACATGCCCGGCGAAATTGAATATGTTTTCCATTACCATACGTCCGCAGACGGCGGCGACACAGCCACAGTCAACCCGCAGTCGCTTGACGGGCATGAGAATGCCCAAGCCGTGCCCTCCGGCTGCTTTACGGCACCGTCATTCCACCAGCATAGGGACGGCGATGGCAATGCCCGCGATGAAAATTACCTTGCCCCTGGCCCCGGCGGCTGCTTTGGGCATCATGACTTCAGTGCCAACACATCACATTCCCATGCTGTGGGCGGCTGCACATTAAGGGGCCCATGCCCTATTTGCCCCGGCGGCAACTGCGGGCATCCGCAGGCATTCACGCATCATGTGCATTGCAACCGCCCGGCCGGGCAATGCAATGATAGCATCCAATGCGGCGGCGGCTCGTACAGGTGCAATAACCTGCCCCTCAATACAGGCGGCTGGGCGCACTGGACCCTGGACTGCGGCAAGACAGCAGAATCAATTGACGCCCATGGACTAGGCTGCGGGTTCATTTGGGGGCAGATTGCCAAGGCAGTCATAAGCTACTGAATGCCTTGGCAATATTCACGTTTTCACGAAAGGATATGCAATGAAAGACAAAGACACCATGGTTTCACTTTTAAGAAGGCTTTACGTTTCAGGTACTGACCTTAAGGAGTTTTTATCCCATTATGCAGATTTTGATGCCGCGGATTGGCAGGGGAAATTGTGCCAATTCTATGCGGGCAAAGACTCAGGCAGATTAGTTGGAAAGCCTATTATGAAAGACAAGGGGATTGATGCCGCCACTTTGCTAAACAGCGCCATCTTAGGGCTTGATGACAAAGCTGCCGCCGCAAATGAAAAAAGCCTGCCATCATGGATAAATGCCTTTGCCGTCACAAAAACTAAAGCTGCGATGAAAAATATGCCTTCCATTGGCAAGGTACGCGAAAGCCTTAAATACTGTGGCCTCCAGCTTAAACCAGACAAAGACCTGGCCAGCATTTTCTACCGGGTCCATGCTGAACTGTTAGCCCATGTGACGGCCGCAAATATAAGCAATGAAGCTTTAAGCGGGCTATCGGGGAGCAGCGACTTTAAAGCCAACCTGAGGCTGTTCAATACCGTTGCTTCTTTAAGGGTCTTGACTGAAAGCGTCATATCGTCACACCTTGACGTATTTTCTGAAGATAATATTGCAAAAACCAAAAAAGCACTTGACGAGAACTTACGTTTGCTTTATGCTGGAAGCAGGACAGATGGGAACAGGGTCCTTGATGCGGCTGGGCCGGGGGAGGAGAAAAATTATGACAACCTTAAATTATTACACCGAAATAATGAAGAAATCATGGGAAACATATCAGATGGAAGCCGAGGAAGCGGGCTATTTCGGGACGATGGAGGAGCTGGAGCAGCTGTTCCAGCACCAGCAGGCGGAGGGGAGGAAACTGCTGGCGGCCGGGGCGGATGGGGACATGATGAGCGGCTGGGAATACCTGGATCTATTGGGAGTCGAGCTGAAGGACTGCTACAAGTGGGGCTCGAGGATAGTGGATTACCTTTGGGAGAACGCGAACCTGCGCTTCAAGGAACTGGCAGAAGCGGGCCAGCTGCAGGCGGCGGTGAACAAAGTGAACTTGAAATCCAGGGAAATTCACGAGCAATTAAGCAAGGAATGGAAGAAGAAAAATCCGGGTTGGAACAGCGGCAACATGATCCAGACCGAGAAGAACATAAACCAGATGAAGATGCATATCGACGAGATAATCTGGGACGAAGTAATTTACCAATACCATTAGGACCAAATGAAGATGATTCCCCAGAGGGGGCGGCACTAAATGCCGCCCCCTCTGGTTTTGGCGCAGAAAACCATGCCACGGCCGCTGCCATGGTTCCGGCGCCCAAGCTTGAGTTAATTGTCCCGGAAAGCATCGCAAGGAGCGTTTTGCTATACGGGACCGGGACTTATGGCGGAAAGAACCGCATCATTGGCATTTATGGATCTCCTTTAGATGAATGCCAGCGCATTTCCATGCTCAAAGCTGAATATGGGAAAGCAAGCATAAAAAGCCATAATGGCAAAGCTTTGTTTGACAGCTTCAATGCCTTAAGCTCCGGAAGCCTCAATATTATGTGGGCTGAAAATGGGAACCTTAAAGAAGGCTTCATTTCGTGGGAGTGGATTGAAAACGAAATCGGGCAAATGATCAGCTCTGGCGAATATCAGCAAGAGATAGATTACATGGATGAGGAAGATGCGTTTGATGGCTATGCCATTCCCGATGAAGTTGAGTCATGCGCAAGCCAAAAAAACCAGGCCAGGCCATATGGCAATAACCTGGCTGATTCCCAAGAGCCGGGGCCTTCAAAAAGCAAAGCTTATGGAATTGCAGAAAGGATTAATTTCCGCCTGCCATTGGAAGACGGCCCTGGCCCTAAGCCGCGCGGCGCAAAAACGCGCTTCAAGGACAATGCCGGGGCTATCCGGCTGTTAAAGCAGATTGAGGGCGAAGGGCGGCTTGCGACTGCCCCGGAACAGGAAACATTGTCAAAATATGTCGGCTGGGGCGGCATGGCACAAGCTTTTGACAAAAATAACAGCTCATGGGAAAAAGAATATAAAGAACTTTTTGAGTTATTGGGGCAAAAAGAATATGAAGCGGCAAGGGCAAGCACCAATTCCGCTTTTTACACGCCCCCTGCTGTTGCCGGGCTGATAAACAATACGCTTTTGAGGTTCGGCCTTTCTGATGGCGATAAGGTGTTAGAGCCATGCGCGGGCATCGGTAATTTTTTCGGCACTCTCCGCGCTGGCAACCTGGCCCTGAATGGAGTGGAGCTTGACAGCATAAGCGGCCGGATTGCAAGGCAGCTTTACCAGAAAGCAGACATCCACGTAACCGGATTTGAGAAAACTAATTTCCCTGACAATACTTTTGCTGCCATAATTGGGAATGTCCCCTTTGGCGATTACAAAATCCATGATCCCAGATATAATGCGCTTAATTTTAAAGTCCATGATTATTTTTTGGCTAAAAGCATTGACATGGCAATGCCCGGAGGGATAATTGCGCTGGTGACGACTAAGGGGACGCTTGACAAAAAAGACATGGCCGTCAGGAAATACATTGCTGAACGCGCAAGGTTGATCGGCGCGGTCAGGCTGCCAAACACGGCTTTTTTGCAAAATGCCGGAACCCTGGCTACTGCCGATATCCTCTTTTTGCAAAAACATGGGCAAGCAATCATCTCTGAGCCTGACTGGCTCCACCTCGGATTAACCAGGGACATTGTCCCGGTCAATTCATACTTTTCTGCCCACCCCGAAATGATGTTAGGAAAAATGGCCTATGAAAAGGGGATGCATGGAAACAGCGAATATACTGCTTGCATTAATGATGACCCTGAATTCGACCTCCATGCCAGCCTGGGTAATGCCCTGCTCAAGCTGGATGCGGAATTCATTAGGAATGGGCAAAAAACTGAAACAGCGGAAAAGAAAGAGGCTGCGATCCCGGCCGACCCAAGCGTCAAAAATTTCACTTTTACGGTCATTGATGGCGACATCTATTACCGCCGCGATGGCGAAATGATCCTTAAGAATGATTTCCCAAAGGTGACAGAAACAAGAATCCGCTTACTGCATGAAATAAGGCAATCGCTCAGGGAAACAATTTCACTCCAGTTAAATGGCTGTACTGCCAGCGAACTTGGCAAATCCCAGAAAACCCTCAACGCCAAATATGATTCCTATGTAGAAAAGCATGGTTTCTTAACCAGCAGGAATGCCAAAAATGCTTTCCAGGACGACAGCGATTACGAACTCTTAACCAGCCTGGAGATATCTGATGAAGATGGGAACATAAATAAAGCTGAGATGTTCCATAAGCAGACTATCCGGCCGGCAAAGGAAATTGACGGAGTTTCGACAGCAGTTGAAGCCCTTAATGTTTCACTCAATTGCAAAGGCGAAGTCAATATCCCTTATATGCTCAGCATTTATGATCCTGACACCGGGAAGGATTGCTATGAAAATATTGCTGGCATCCAAGCTGCCAGCGATCCCATGTCCATAAAGGCAGCCGCGCTGGCGGATGAACTTGAGGGCATAATATACCGAAACCCGGCTAAGTTCAATTTAAGTGATGGCAATTTTATTGAAGGCTGGGAAACTGCTGATAATTATCTGTCTGGGAATGTCACTGAAAAACTTAAAGCGGCCGAGGAGCTGCTAAGCTCATTTAAGGCGGGAAGCTTAAAGCCATGCTTGAATACGTACGGCCTTGTAAAAAAACTGGCGGGGAATATCGAAGCCTTAAAGCAGGTGCAGCCAAAAAGGCTGGAGGCCGGGGACATTTCTGTCCGGCTCGGCACGACCTGGATAGAAAACAAAGACTATAATGAATTTATTTATGAGCTTCTTGAAACACCAATTTTCCTCCGCCATGACGAGGGGAAGCAAAGCTACAATTTTGGCTATAGCAATTACATCCAAGTAAAGTATAGCGAGCATACAAACCAGTACAGGATTGAAAATAAAAGCAGCAATGCCCATTCAACGCTTGCCAAAACTGTCTATGGGACAAGCAGGATGAATGCTTATGAAATCATTGAATCAACCCTTAACTTGAAAAGCGTCAGAGTTAATGACCGGATCATGGAAGATGGCAAAGAAAAAACTGTCCTTAATAAAAAAGAGACCATGATTGCCAGGGAAAAACAAGAAACCATCAAAGAGAAATTCAGCGAATGGATCTTCAGGGACTTAGACCGCCGGAACAGGTACGTTGATTTTTATAATGGGAACTTCAACAATATGCGCCTTCGTGAATATGACGGCAGCTTTCTTTCATTCCCTGGCATGAATTCTGAAATTGAACTGGCCACGCATCAAAAAAACGGCATTGCACGGATTATTTTTGGCGGCAATACTCTCCTTGCCCATTGCGTGGGAGCCGGCAAAACTTTTACAATGATCGCGGCTTGTATGGAGCAAAAACGGCTTGGCTTGATAAATAAGCCAGCCATAGTCGTCCCTAAGCCAATCGTGGGCCAGATTGCAAGCGAATTCCTGCGCCTTTATCCAGCGGCAAGCATCCTTGTTGCAAGGAGCGGTGATTTTGAAAAAAGCAGACGGAAGCAGTTCGTGGCCAGGATTGCCACCGGGGATTATGATGCTGTTGTCATGTCCCATACGCAATTCGAAAAAATCAGCATTTCAAAAGAGCGGCAGATTGAAATGCTTGAAAAACAGATTGATGGCCTCATTAACGCAATAGATGCCTTAAAATATAACAGGGGCGAACAGTATAGCGTCAAGCAGATGGAAATCCAAAGAAAGAGGCTTAATTCGCAACTTGAAAAACTCGCAAACAATGCCTACAAAGACGACTTGCTGAATTTTGAAGAGCTTGGCATTGACTGCATCATGATTGATGAAGCCCACGCTTTCAAAAAAATCAACCTGTTCAGCAAGATGAGCAATATTTCCGGCATTTCCAATTCCGGCTCAAACCGTTCCTTTGACATGTTCTTAAAGTGCCAGTACCTTAATGAAATCAATGGCAACCGCGGGATCGTCTTCGCGACCGGGACGCCGATAACTAACACTATGTGCGAAATGTTTGTCATGCAGCAATACCTTCAAAAAAGCACGCTCGACAGAATGGGGATCGGCTATTTTGACGCCTGGGCAACAAGCTTTGGCGAAGTCACGACCGCATTTGAATTAAATGTAGAGGGCAATGGATACCAGCTTAAAAGCAGGTTCAATAAATTTGTGAACCTGCCCGAGTTAGTGACTGCATTCAAGGAAATTGCAGACATTCAGACTTCCGGCATGGTAAGCTTAGATGTCCCCCAATTAAGGGGCGGCAAAGCTATCATTGTCCCAAGCGAGCCAGATGATTTCGCCAGGGCTTTCATGGACAGCTTCGTGGAAAGGGCTGAGCTCATCCGTTCCGGCCGTGTTGACGGGAGCGTTGACAACTTTCTTAAGATTACAAGGGAAGCAAGGGAACTTGGGATTGACACCAGACTCCTTGACCCATCAGCGCCGGAAAACCCGGCCGGGAAACTTAGCATGGTCGTAAATAATGTCCATGGCGAATACCTGCTTGCAATTGAAAAAGGAATTGTCGGATGCCAGCTGATTTTTTCTGACATTGGCGTGCCAAATCCCCAAAAAGATTTTACCGTTTATGGCTATATCAAAGACCGTTTAATTGAAAGGGGGATTCCCGGGGATGAAATTGCTTTTATCCATGATGCAAAAACGGACAAGGAGCGTGAGTCCTTATTTGAGCAAATGCAAACCGGGAAGAAAAAAATCCTGATTGGCTCTACAGAAAAATGCGGGACCGGGGTAAATGTCCAGAAGCATTTAACCGCACTTCACCATGTGGACTGCCCTTGGCGGCCGTCTGACATCGAGCAGAGGGAAGGCCGGGCAATCCGGCAGCTTAACCAAAATGAGGAAGTCGCCATCTACCGTTATGTCACTAAAGGCACGTTTGATGCCTACAACTGGTCAGTAGTGGAAAATAAGCAACGGTTCATATCGCAGATAATGACAAGCAAATCCATTGCTAGGTCGTGTGATGACATTGATGAAGCTTCTCTTTCATATGCTGAGATCAAAGCGGTTGCAACCGGGAATCCTTGGGTCAAGGAAAAAATGGAACTGGAAAATGACATCCAGAGGCTGAAAATCCTAAAAACTGCTTATGACAACCAGCATTATGCGCTGCAAGATGACATAATGATAAAGCTCCCCAAACAGATAAGGGATGCAGAAATGCGGCTTGCTAAGGTTAATGGGGATGTCATTTCGCGCGACACCGCTTTTGGTCTTGAGCCAGATTTCAATATTGTGCTTGATGGATGCGGGTATTCGGAAAGGGCAGAAGCCGGAAATAAGTTGCTGGATTTAGCAGAAAAGTGCAAAACCAGCGAAATCAATAAAATTGGCTCTTTTAAGGGATTCGTCATATCAATCAGGCGGAACTTCATGGGCATTAATAACTTAATTTTATCTGGGAAGCTTGATTATAGCTGCGACATGGGCAACAGCCATGTCGGCAATATCGTAAAGATTGAAAACCTGCTAAAGGACATGGAAAAGCGCGTTAAGGAGACGGAAGAATCCTTGGGCAAACTAAAGGCCGACCTTTCAGCTTCCAAGCAGGAATTTGAAAAACCATTTGCCTATGAATCCGAGTATCATGAGAAAGTCAAAAAGCAGGCAGAAATAAACAATAAGCTTGATATCATGAACAGCAGCGTTTTAGGGGCTGATCTCTTAGAGGGGGATGGTTTTGGCTTAAGCACAGGAATTAAAGCTTTAGCCTGTGAGGAGGATGCCCTATGGCCGGACCTTTAGCACCTTTAGTTTTATCGTCCCTTAAATTTGCCGGGAAGCAAATAGCAATTGAAGCGGCAATGAATGAAAAATCAAGAGGCAAGCTGATCCCCATCATTGCTTCTGCTTTTGCGGCAATCATCATGATGCCTTTCATATTGATAATGGTAATTGCCATTACGGTCTCATCGGCAATGGGCACATTTTTTGATGACGTGAAAAGCTTCCTTAGGCTCGAATGGGCATTTTCGGCTTTTGATTCCGATGAAAAAACCGAAATTGAAGAAGAAATTGAAGCGTGGTTCCAAAGCCTTTCGCAAGAAGAAAAAGCCATGCTCGGCAGGAGTGCCGCCCAAATGCGTGAAGGGCTGATTTCAGAGGGGTTGGTCAGCCGGATAGATAATTTAAACGTATTATTCATTGACGGGCAAGTGCATAAAAGACTGGCCCATGATGAAATAACTGCAATCATTGACGGCATCCCGGATGAAAAAATGAAAGAAGTCATGCTGTGGGCGGCTGAGCGGGTAGGAATGCCATATAGCCAAGCCCTCCGGGATAGCGGCACCCATTTTGATTGCAGCAGCTTTGTATATTATGCTTACTTGAACGTGGGCATGAACATCAGCTTTGGCGGAGTGAATACTGCCGCGCAAATAGCAAAGGGGCTGGAAATCGGGAATAAGACTTTTACGGACTTAAGCGGGCTAATGCCCGGGGATCTTATTTTTTCGAGCAACAGGAGCGACGAGTCAAGAAGCAGGTATCGCGGCATTACCCATGTCGTCATGTACGCAGGGAATGGCATGATCATTGATGCCCAAAGCACAAGGACGGGCATCACATACCGGAGGCTGCCTAATTACGGCAGGGCTTCGCTGGTTTATGCGGCAAGGCCGATGGGCTGATTCTCCGATTTTTCTTTCCGCTATTTCTTTAGCTAAACAGCTGCCGCCCGGCAGCTGTTTGCCGTCTTAAGAAACTTCTGCAAATTTCCCTATGAATATGCAAATTATTATGTTAACGTTAATTAATTATCTGACGGGGGTACATAAAATGATCAGCAATACTGAATTTGCACTAAGGCCATGGGAATGCGTTAAGTATGAAATAGTGCGTGATTATGTCGAATGCGGGGAAATTGCAAATAAGAATGCGCTTCTTTGCAGACTAAACTGTTGCAGCAGGACCCTTAAGAATATGGTCAACGGCTATAAGGAAATGGGCGAGGCATTTTTTGTCCATGGCAACCGCGGCCGCAAGCCTGTCCATGCTCTTACTAAAAAAGAAAAGCAGGCAATCGTCAAAATCTACAAGGAAGATTATCCGGATGCTTCTTTTGCTTATGCCGTGGAGCTTTTAAGCGAACACAATGATATTGAAGTCCACCCTTCAACTGTCCGGAAAATATTGATGGCTGAAGATATTGTGTCGCCCTTTGCAACGAAAAAAACGAAAAGGATCGTGGCAAAACGGCTGCGCGAAAAAGCCAAAAACGCTAAGAGGAAAGACATTGCCGAAGTTGCCGATAAAATAGAGCGGGCGGAAAATAAGCATCCGAAACGCGAAAAATCCGCCTCGGCCGGCCAGATGATCCAGCTGGATGCAAGCGAGCATCTATGGCTTGAAAGCGCGGGCGTAAAATGGCATCTTCATGGCGGGATTGATGATGCCAGCGGCAATGTAGTCGGGCTTTATTTTGATAGGCAGGAAACGCTTAAGGGTTATTATAATGTGGGACACCAGATCTTAATGAATTATGGCATCCCTGCAATGTTTTATACCGATGGGCGTACGGTTTTTGAATACAAGAAGAAATGTAACAGCCGTGAGGCAGTCTTCGAAGAGGTCGAAAAAGACTATTTTACACAATTCGGTTATGCCTGCTGGCATTTGGGGATAGAAATTAAGACAACGCATATCCCCCAGGCAAAAGGGAAGATTGAAAGGCTTTGGGGGACTCTGCAGCAGCGTTTGCCAATTGCAATGCGCAGGGCCGGCATCCGGACAATCGAAGAAGCAAATATCTTTCTTGTTGACTATATCAGAAAATACAACGCAAAATTCGGTTTGCCAATGGACTCTTTCCCTTCTTTATTCGCTCCTGCGCCAGCAGAAGATGATATCATGAAAATATTGGCGGTCATTAATGAACGGATAATTGATGGCGGTCATTCCGTGCGTTATAAAAACAAGAGTTACCGCACAATAGGTGAAAATGGGTTTCCGTGTTACTTAAAGAGAAAGACTAAGGGGCTGATCATTGAATCATTTGATGAACAGCTGTATTTTTCTGTCTCATCGCCAAATAATAAGGAAACCATATATTCACTCGAAGTGATTCCCGAACATGAGCAATTATCACACAACATCCTGTTGGCAGGCAGAAAAACTAATGAACCCAGGAAAATAAATATCCCTAAAGCAAACCATCCTTGGCGCTTGGATTCCTGGGAAAGGCATCTCAAACGCCAAAAACATCGAAATGCGATTAAAATGGCAAATTGAATCAAGGGGTTTATTATTTAAAACTTTTAGTCTGAATTTCTAGGAGTTCTCATTTGCGTAGGCAAAAATATATTATCTTTATTAGTTTCATTATTAATTAAAAATAAAGTTGATAAGGGGATGTTTTTTCCACTAATTTTTTGGTTTTAATAAAAAATTAGTGGAAAAAATCAAAAATGCTTGACAGCCCTATTTTTCAAATTTAGGCGAACTTATTTTCACATTGGCAAATGACATGGAAAACCGCCATCTGATTTATTTATCACTAACCACTTTCACATAAAACTTCCGCTTCCTTGGCGGGTCAAACTCCGTGAAATAAATACCCTGCCACGTTCCAAGAAGCAGTTTGCCGCCCTCAATAATGACGGTCACGCTTGAGCCCATCGCCGATGATTTAAGGTGTGCCGCCGAGTTGCCTTCGCCGTGACGAAAATCCGTGCGGTCCGGGAAGGCTTTATCAAGGCCAATCAGCAGGTCGCAGACCACGTCGGGGTCGGCGTTCTCATTTATCGTAATGCCCGCTGTTGTATGAGGGCAAAACACGACAACCACGCCGCTTGATACGCCGCTTTTTGCGACGGCTTCACGGGTTTGCGGTGTTATATTGTAAAAATCCTCGCGTTGTGCAGACAATGAGTATTCGTAAAGCATGGATATCTCCTAACTCATGTTAAAATAAAATATCATAAAATAGCCTGAATAGCCGTGGTAAAACAAGGCTCACATTTAATTTCTGTATTTCTTCCGCAACGGCATCAATTTCAGACTGTGTTATTTGTTTTGGCTCGGGCAGAGGTTCGTTGATAAAGTGCTGATACAGCATTTCAATTGGCGTGGCATAGGGGTCGTCCATCAGCCGCTCTTTCCAGTCACTTTCGAGCCTGTCAAGCAATACACACGCAAAACCGCTAACCGTATAGCACTCCCTAATTAACCCATATCCGACATATATGTCTTCGCGACTTGCCAACAAAGCAAGCGCACTGTCCAAGTCCATGCTATTCTTTATCTGGTCAGGATAGCCCATATAGAGACCAGTTACATATTCGTAATAGTTTGCCGTACCTTCAATACGCTCAAAATAAATCGAATTATGATAATCGTCGGGAAATTGTGTTTTCCAATCGGCATATGTTGCCAATGCTTCAAGAATCAACTGTTTATCACCGGGATTATTGACTGCCGCCAATATTTGCTTTTGTAAAAGGGTACGTTTAGCGCGGGCAGGGATATTTTCTAAAAACTCGTTTCGTCCGCGATTGGAAACTTCATTCATAACTTGCCAGTTACTCTGCGTCCGATGAAAACCCTCGTGTGTTACGAAAAGAGAAGCGTCATGAGTACCGAGATGAAGGTATTTTTGCCATTTTAAATAATTCGTTAAGTCTTCATCGGAATAAGCGTAATACATTCCGCCATCAAAAAAACTGAAGCCGTCTACATAGGCATTTCTTGTAAAACCGTAACTCAAGGCATCGTCTTTTTTCAGGGGAGTTACAGACCCATCAGGCGATATTAACCAAAACTTTTTGCTTCTAAGTCCTTCGACAATCAGCGATTGGTTCACAAGAGGATTGCCGGGCCAAAGCTCAGGAGCAATTTCATTATGCCGCCTTAATTGTTCCGCCAGAACAGGAATGAAAGCGTCAAGTGTTGCAGGGTGGACCGGGTGTGCTTGAACTCCGAGTATGAATTTATCGTTAGCAACTGCTTCAATGGTCGGAACATTTGATGTTTCTTCCGTAAAGAATACTTTGTGGCCTAAAAAAACACCCCCATAAATAATAACTGCAAGTGATGCAATTATAATCAAAAAAACCTTGATAGACTTTTTCAATACTACCGTCCTCTCATTGTGCTTTCAAGAATTATAATACGGATAAAAATACTCGTCAACTACGCACTTGATTTTTCTATTTCCCCTTGCTCACTTTCCCTCGTGCATAATGGCGATGGATTCCTTTAACTGTTCGTTGATATAATATCCTGCTTCCTCTGGTGTTATTTGACCGCTATACATTAATCGCATATTGTTAGTATATGGGACCCATAAGTGGCCCAGCTCCGGAACCGATGGAAGCGGTTCGCCAACTTCAATTTGTCCCAGAAAACCATCAGCATTAGCGTCCATTTCTAACTCCTTTTGCGCTTTTTCCAATGCCGGTATTCGTGAACCAGTATAATATAAGTCAACCATTGCTTCATCGATAAGGAAACGGTAAAAGTCCCAGACCGAATCTTGCTTTGACGATTTTGCACTAACGAAACCGACCTGTGTTCCTACTGGTGTGATAAAGGGCCTGCCATTTATGCTGGGCATCGGTATAACGGCAAAATTCAATCCTACATTATTAAAGGCGTCAACATCCCAAGGCCCGCCTATGAAAAATGCCGTTTCACCGTTCTCAAAAGCTGAGCGTGCAATGTCAAAAGTGATATCAGCCGATAAAAGGCCGCGCTCAACCATATCCATCAAATAGCCATAGGCTAAAATTGCGCCTTCGTTGCCAACGCCGATGTCATAAACATCATATGCGTTATCTGTCCATTGAAAAATATATCCCCCATATGCGCGGACAAAGCCGAGATTATAATAAATGCTCGTAGCATCAAATTTTATTCCAGTACCGCTTTCGGCCATAATCAGCAGTTCATCCCAAGTCGCTGGGGGAATGGCTACTTTATCAGTATTATAAAACAGACTGATGGTTTCAACTGCAATCGGTACACCATAACGTTTTCCGTCAACATAGCTTGCTTGTATAGACGCTTTAACATAATCATCATCACTGTCGAAATCATCCGGCACAACAGCTGCCAAGTTTGCCGCGACAAACGTGGCCATTTGGTCATTTGGAATGCCGAATATGCCATCCGGGCCGTCTGCGGTATTAGCCGCTTGGGCGAACTTCTGGACTTCTATCGAAGTATTGATGACATTTGCTTGAATTCCGCTTATTCCGCTCCATATTTCAGCATATTCTTGAAGCAAAGACGCTTCTACTCGGAAATTAGTCCATATTGTTATGGAATTATCTGCTGTTTGGGTTTGGTTACCGCATGAAGCCAACATCGCGGCTATTATAATTAAGATTGGGATTACTTTTTTCATATGCTTTTTTCCTTTCCAAGCTCCTCAAACGCTGGATTCGAGTTGCCTTTTTCATCAAACAATGCCTGATTCGCCCAAGAGTTACCAATAATGCCATTATCATTTTCTAAGTACCTAAATCCGGGTGCTTTTGTCCATGCACATTCCGGAATCGCAAGCCACGCCGGCTCCCAATAAACGAAGCCCAAACCACGGTTATCCTTTACTTTCTTAATGGTGTCAATCAAATCCAGCATATAACTCTTTTGGCCTTCCTTACTCGGTGGATAAGGCACCTTCATCGCCAGTTCTTCATTAAAAATCATTCCCTCGCACCCTAAGTTACAAGCAGTATAACCATAAGCTGTCTCAATGACAATAACGTCTTTATTATAATACGAACTAATATCATCCATATTGTAAAGCAATTTTTGCAAACTGCCATTCCAGTACGGATAATAAGACATTCCGATGATGTCGTAATCTAGGTGATGCTCTTCGATTCGTCTTAACCAGTTACGGTACATTTGATTGTCAGTACCATAGTCAAGATGGAGGATAATCCGGATATGCCGATCAAAATCACGAACTGCTTTTATTCCGCACGAAAGCAAGCTTGCCATTGTCGCACTATTGTCAATATGCCCATCTGGCCATAATAAACCATTTGTTATTTCATTCCCTATCTGGACGAAATGGGGAGAGGTGCCATTTTGAGCCATTTTACTAAGAACAGATGAAGTATAGGAGGATAAGGAATCCTGTAACTCTGCTCCGGCCAATCCTTGCCATGCTTTGGGTTTGTGTTGTTTGCTGGGATCTGCCCAAAAATCGCTGTAATGAAAATCCAACATCAACGAAAATCCCCTTTCAGCAGCCCTTTTTGCCAAAGCCAAGGTAGTTTCTAAATCATTAGTTCCGCCGCCATAAGCTTCACCATCTTCATCATAAGGATCTATCCAAAGGCGCAACCTAATGAGATTGACGTTGAACTTCTTAAAAATGTCAAAAATATCTTTCTCCCGCTCTTCATGGAAATATTTGGCACCACTCTCTTCCAACTCTTTTAACATTGAAATATCCATTCCGTTTATGAACATATAAATTAGCCTTTCTGTTGATTTAATCAGTAAGTCAGTTCTTTTTTATTAAAGTGACATCGTCAATTGTTCCCCAGCCGCCAGGACCAGTTGTAACCGAAATGCCTACCGTTATACTGCCACCACTAACTGTGACATCGACACTTGGGTTATTCCAGTTTACATAGCCATTAAGCGTTCCTTCGACTTCAAATCTCGTGCCGCCGCTTTCTGCAAATAAGAATATTTCATGTTCAGCCGCATCACCCTGCATGAAGCAAGCGAGAACATATGTGCCATCTTCAAGGCCGCTAAGTTCTTGCACCGCTAGGAAATCAACTGTGCCGGGGGAATAAAAATGGAGCGACCCGCTGCCTGAGATGGCATCAGTTGCACGATCATAGAGATCAACCTCTTCAGTAATCTCATTAGTTATCACCCACGGAGATAAGTCGTCACCATCATCAAAGTTGCCATTAGGGATAAAATTTCCGTTGGCATCCGCTACAGCCCTGCCGCCTGAATCTCCATTTGAACAGGCACTTAGTAAAAAAGCGGCAGATAATACTAAGCCTAAAAATAATTTAACTATTTTTTTCTTCATAACCATCGTCTCCTTTATATGAAATATTATGTCACCTACCAAAATCTACTGTGCATTAAATTAACATTTTTGACACCTCCTTTAATTTGAAAACAACGCATCTTTATCATATCCATCCTCTTTTTTGTATATATAATCCTCCTTCCATAAAATTGCCCCTAGGCTGAGGATGCTTTATAATCGTTACTCCTTTAACCCCGCCGCCGCCAAGCCGCCTTGGATAAATCTCTGCATAAACATGAACATTGCCATAACCGGAAGTGATGATATTACTGCGGCTGCCGCAAACATTGTCCAATTGGTGGCAAATTGGTTGGTAATAAAGCTTTGCAATCCCACCGCCAATGTATGGTTTGAGGGTTTGTTAAGGAAAATTGAAGATACTACATATTCGCTATAGGCTGCAATGAACGAAAAAACGAATATGACTGCCATTTGCGGACGGGCAAGCGGCAGAATAATCCTAGTGAAAACAATGAAATGGCCGGCACCGGACACATAAGCGGCTTCGTCAAATTCGCGGGAAATGGTATCCATATACGACTTAAGCAACCAGATATTATAAGCACTTCCACCTGCCAGCACAAGAATCAAAATCGGGATATTGTCGGATAGATTAAAACGGTATATCAAAATATAATATCCGGCAACAGCCATGCTGCTGGGAAACACTTGCAAAACCAGCAAAGTTAGCAAGCCATTTTTACGGCCGGGAAAGCGCATCCGTGAAAACGCATAAGCCGCTGTTGCGGACAAAAAAAGCTGAATCAGCGAAACACTCAGACAGATCTTTAAGGAATTGGCAACCCAAGAGATAAATCCAGTTTCCGCAAACAAGCGTTGGTAATTGGATAAGCTATATGAAGCCGGAAAAAGTGATGTACTAAAAAAACTCTGGCCGTCAGAAAAGGAGGCCGTCATAATTAAAATCGCCGGAAATAGGGCGAAAAGAATCGCAATCCAGATAATGAAACGACTAAGCCACAATCTCATTTTTCGGCTCATAATAGCTCCTTTATTTTTCATCTCCTTTGAAGACTCCCGATATCTTCAAATTTACAGCAGTTAATGTTCCTATTATAATGAAGATAAAAATACTTAAGGTTGCTGAAAGATCGTAACGTCTTGACCATGTTGTCATTTTATAGACCATGCTTGCTAATATGTCAGTACTGCCGGCATACTGGGAAGCTGTGCTGGCCGGACCGCCTTGTGTAATCATGTAAATGTTGCCGAAATTGTTAAAATTTGCAGCAAATGAAGCTACAGCTAGCGGAATAGTCACCTTTAATATCAAGGGAAAAGTGATTTTCTGAAATATGTGCCATCTTTTAGCTCCTTCAACTACCGCTACTTCATAATAAGTCGGTGAGATCGATTGCAGGCCGCCAAGACAGACATTTAGCATATAGGGAAATCCGAGCCAGATATTAACTAGAATGATACCGAAACGCGCCCAAAATACATCAGTCATCCATGGTATCATATTTAGTCCCAGCAAGCTTAACAAATTATTGATTCCGCCATATTGCTCATTTAAAAGCCCCTGCCAAGAAAGGATTGCTATTGCAGCTGGCAAAGCCCAGGGAACTATCAAAATCGACCGATATATTTTGGACTCCTTCATCATGCTATTATTTAATAGCACCGCCAGTGACATTCCCAGTAAATAAGCAAGCAAAGTGCTAAGAAAAGCAAAGCAGATGTTCCAAATTAGAACTGATAAAAAAATATTTTTGATACTGCCCGAAAGTACCGTTATATAATTTCTGAAGCCGATAAACTCAAAACTATCAAGGTGGTAAAGATTGTAATTAGTAAAGGAAATATAAACAGTATAAATAATCGGCACAACAGTCATTAGCAGTATCGAAGCAAGCGCCGGGGTTAAATAAGCATATGCGATGAGGCTTTCTTTCTTTCTTTTCATGATTTACCTCACAAATATTGGCCAAGTAAACTATTTACTTTATTTGTAGTAAATTTATTACTATAACTATAGCATTATCTTTTCTAAAAGTCAATATAAAATCAATAAAAAAATGTCTGTAATTTGGATTTGGTTTGGTAATTTGTGACAACAGAAATTGTCCTGATTAACAACTTTTGCGAAAGAAAGGTGAGCCGTTAATAAAAACCGTTTTAGTTATGTCGCGGTCTTTCAAAATCCGCTCTGCCAATAAATCAATGGCTGATTCACATAATAGCGGCACGTCAATATGAAAGGTCGTCAGCGGCGGCGATACATAACGGACGATGCTGATATTATTGATACTGTAAAACGCAACACGCGCAGGGATGGCAATGTTGGCCTCGTTAAAAGCTTGTAAAATGCCAATGGCTAATGTATCACTTGCAATACAAAAAGCGGTGGGCAGATTTTCACCATATTCTGCTATTGCTCGTTTAGCCGTTTTATAGCCATCTTTTACCGTAAATTCATCAGATAAAAAAATATAGTTTTCGCATAAAAAACCATAGTATTTCATGCTTTCGCGAAAAGACCACTCCCGGACATCCATAACCTTGTCCCCAGTATCGATATTCTTGTCGTGGCCGCCAAAAAATCCGATCGACCTATGCCCTTTCAAAATAAAATAATCAACAATCTGCGTCACCATTGAATCAAGGTTTGGCCTTACTGCATCGAAATATTTTTCATCTGGTGACGAATCAATGAAAACACCTGTTTTGATTTTGCTCCTCAAATAATCCAGCTCTTTTCGATCGAACCAGCCAATCGCAAGAAATGCGGAAGTCCCCTCTTCGATTGCATTTATCCCATCACGGCGATAATACACCTTAAGCTTAATGTTCCTGGCCCGTGCCTGTTCCTTGATTTCATCATAGATAGCCTTAAAATATTCATCTTCCAATTTTTCCTCATTTTCGATCCAATATAAAAAAGCTACATTCTCTATGAGCGGATTGATGATTTTCTTTGAGTAGCCAAGTTCCTTGGCAATATTAAATATCCTTGCCCTGGTATCATCATTTACTGATATTGTCTCGTCATAATTTAGTACTCGCGAAACTGTAGTGCTTGAAACGCCAGCCATAAAAGCTATCTCACGTATTGTTGCCATAATAATCTCTTTACTAAATAATTTACTATTACCAGACACATTATAACACGGATAAAAAATACTCGTCAACTACGCACTTGATTTTTCTATTTGAAACTGCGCAATGAGTCCGTTTAATTTCGTTGAGATGTCGCTTAGCTCCTTGACGGCATTATTGCTTTCGATTGTCGCAGCCGCGCTTTCCTCGGCGGCCGCCGCACTTTCCTCGGCAGTGGCGGAATTTTGGTTGACGATATCGGAGACCGACTGGATATTATGGTTAATGCTCTGGATATCGGTTAACTGCTTCATTGACGCTTCGGCAATCTCATGGATAAACTGGCTGCTTTCTTCAATGCCGCTGATTATTTCCGCAAGGCTTTTAGCCGTTTCATCAACAATCCGCGCCCCAAGCTCGGCCTTTTCAATCGAGGTTTGGATGATTATATTGGTTTTTGCTGCTGCTTCGGTGCTTCCCTCTGCCAGTTTTCCCACTTCACTTGCGACAACCGCAAAACCGCGTCCGTGGTCCCCGGCACGGGCCGCTTCAATTGCTGCGTTTAGCGAAAGAAGATTGGTCTGGGAAGCAATGTCATTAATTGTTTCAATTATTGTCTCTATCTGGCGGCTGGCGATAGTTATTTCGGTAACGGCAGTAATCATGTCTTTCATCTGCTGGCTTCCTTTGTGGGCATTGGCAATGACTGTATCAGCAAGCAGTGACGCCTTTCCTGCCAGCTCTGTATTTGACTTGGTATTGCTGGTTATTGCCCCGACCGTATCAGAAAGGCCTTGGACAGACAAAGCCTGTTGCGTCGAACCCTCGGCAAGAAGCTGGGCCGCCCCGGCAATTTGCGACATACTATCAGATATTGACTGGGTATTGTCCTGGACGCGCAGAGCATCCCTTTCAACCTGGGCGCTGGTTAATTTTATTTCACTGAACATTTTGTTAAGGCTTCTAGTTACTTCGGATAAGGAATTGCCCATAACATCATTATCTGACAATTTCTTTATTTTTGCGGTCAAATCGCCTTTGGAGATTGTTTCAAGGATAGATGACACCATTGTCACATGGCCGACAAATGATGAGCATGAGCGGATCGTTTCACCGATTTCATCTTTGACCAAGGCATATTTCCCGATAATTTTTTGATCAGTTGCGCTTAAGCTAATATCCCCGGTCGTTCCGGCTTTTTTCATGAAAGCGCAAAGATGGCCAAGGGGGGCTGTAATCGATAAGGCAATAATTATTCCCAAAGCCACGGCAATAACTAAGGCTGTGACGATGATAATTGCGATATGCGTAACCGCTTTGCTTCCCTCTAAGATAATTGCGTCATTTTGATCATATATCATCGCCGAATATAACTCGCCGATTAATTTCAGATCGTTAATTACTTCATTGGCATTCGGGAGGATATCAGTAAGGAACATCTCTTCTGCTTCCAAGTCTTTTCCGGAGTTAATCAAATCAATGATTGTCGCCGCCCCGTGATGGATTTCGTTATGAGGGGGGATTAATGAGTCAAGATAATAGCGAACTTCCGGCAAAAGCACGGCATCCTCATTTTCACTAAGCCATTTTCCCATTGCGCAGCCATTGGGGTCTACCGACCCGGTAAACTCTTCTTTGGTGATGATATAAGTACTCATATTTCCCCGCCAGTCATAATGGGCGGATAAAATATTGCTAAAATCTTTTGCGTCATTTTCCATTTGCAATAAATTTTGTGACATCGATGTCAGTTTTTGGATGCTGGTGACGCCAACAATTCCTAATATTGTTCCAAGCAAAACGATGACCATAAATCCACCGATGATTTTTATTTTGAGGCTCATATATTCTCCTAACATAATTTTCTTTTGACATAATTATTATATGCGCAAAAATCGACAATGATATATGCGGCAAAATAAAAAAAGGGCTGCAACACACCTTTGGCGTGTTTGCAGTCCCTAGCAACTTACTTCGTATCTTTTACTCTTTTCTATTCCTCTGCTTGTCCGGCATACTTAACCCGGTAAATCCGGCGCAGCGATTCATTTATCCTTTCCTCGGTAAGCTTCCCGCTCTCAATTGCTTCGGTGATGCCAATATATGCTTCGGAAAAGCTTTCCGGCATCAAAATCATGTCCGCCCCGGCTTGCAACGCCCTGACCGCAGCGTCAGCCGCCGTATAATATTCCGTAATCGCCCCCATGTTAAGCGCGTCTGTAATGATGATACCTGTAAAGCCCAGTTCCTCCCGCAAAATTTCGGTTACCATTTTTTTTGAAAGGGAAGCCGGGGTATTGTCGCCTGTGATATTTGGCACGGAAATATGCCCCATCATAATAAACTCGACTCCCTCATTAATTCCGGCAATAAAGGGAAGAAATTCAAAATCCTGCATTTCATTAATTGTCCGCTCGGTAATAGCCATGCCTTCATGGGTATCAACCGAAGCATTACCCAAGCCGGGGAAATGCTTAAGAGTCGAGCTTACTCCTGTTTCTTTCGCCCCCTGGACAAATGCCCTCACCATCTCGGCCGCCACGGCCGGGTCGGGGCTAAAGGTGCGGGTCCCCAAGGGATTAGCCTCCGCCGGGCTGTTTTCTGAATCAATAATAACATCTGCGATTGGCGCAAAATTCAAATTGAAGCCAAATTCACTCATGTAAGTCCCGATTGTGATACCAGCTTCTTTGGCAAGCTGGGGATTATTTGTCGCCCCGATGTCTTCCATTGGGCCAACATTTTCGGCAATGTTTCTGCTTGCCAGCCTTGTTACCTCGCCCCCCTCTTCATCAAGCGCAAGAAAAATCGGATATTTGCTCATATTGCGGGTATTTTCAAGCATTTCCGTAATCTGTCTGGCTGATTCGATATTGGCGCGGAAATATATTAAGCCGCCAACCGGGTACTCAAGCAGTTTTTCCCTCGTTGTCTCACCTGCCCTGGTGACATTATTTGCACCCGTCAGGGCTTCCGGCGTAATGATGAACAGGCCTGCGATTTTTTCCTCAAGACTAAGCAAAGCAATCTGGCTGTCAACATATATATCCAAAGCGCTAATTTCCACAATTGGCTCTTCTTCGATTATTATTACTTCCTCGTCCGGCGGCGCGGTAATTTCCACGATTTCAATTTCTTCCGGCACTTCTTCGGGTACTTCATCTAACGGCTCAATCGCACTTTCATTGGCTGCTTGGTAATTCCTAAATGCTTCCAGCATGGACCGGACGCCGACATTGATCCCGAAAACTATCCCGGTCAGCAGTACCACAGCCACAAAATAGGCGATTATCTGATTCCGGATCCGGCGTTTCCGCCGATAAGAGCGGCGTTCGCCCTGTTCGTCAACTAAATTATCTATCGTTTCATTGGTTTCTTTCACTTTGGCTCCCTTATCTTTAAAAAAGTACATATATAGATATGATAAACTATATCTAGTATTTTTTCTACAAAAATTTTTTTATTTTTCGAAAAATATGAAAAAGTAGATTTAGCTGCACGACGAAGCGGGTATTAACTATTAATTAATACCCGCTCCTACACTACGTTGTCCATTGGCCTAAACCTCCGTTATTAAGTTTTCGATAAGCTTTTGCATTCTCTTCCATTCTATGTGGCACACTAGTGCCGGTAACAGACATCTATATGTTCTTCGTTACTCTATATGGACTGCGATACTGCTAAAGCTTACACTTGTTAAACATTCCTCCTCATCCGTAAATCATCTATTTGAATTGAAGCTGTTTATAAATTTATTATACCACCTTTCGAGTATTTGTCAATACTTTTTTTTAAAATTTTTTCAATTTTTTGAAAATATTTTTAATTTTGCGAATATTGCAGTTTATTTGGGCATATAGTGTAAATTTAATAATAATTACTTGTCAAACACAATCTTCTCGCTGCCGAACATTTTCGCGAGCACACCCACTAACACTAGCGTAAACACTAAATTAGTCAAAGCAGTTATGAAAAAATTCAGCATTGAAACGTCACTGGTAAATATCGCGGTCAGGCTTTGGGCGCTATTAAAAATCGGGATAAAATAGTACTGCATATCACTCACCGCGCCGCCAGTAATCATGCCCGAAAGGCCAAAAAGCATACTGACCACCATAAAGGGGGCCGCATATGAATTTGCTTCCTTGATGGACTTGGCATAAGCTGATGTAACTGAAAGCAGGGCCACAAAAACCAAAACCGTCGAAATAAGCACCGTAAAAATCATCAGAAATTCTGCCATTGAAAAATTAAGCGAAAAATCATCCGTCCCAACCATCATATTGGGCAGGGAAAGAGCCATTCCGGTAAAACTCGCTGTTGCGCCAAGAAAACCAAAAGCGGAAATGCTAAGCACCTTGGCTAATGCCATATCCCGGCGGCGAGCCGGAGTTACCAGCATTGTCCCCAAAGTTCCCCGCTCTTTTTCGCCAGCGATTGATTCAGGCGCAATCGCCATGCAGCCTTGGTAGATAAGCATAAAAAGGAGCATCGGAATCAGCGACATCATAAATGTCATATCAAAGCTTGCCCCGGTGTTTAAGTCATATTCTTCTGCGTCAAGAAGCGCGTTGATATCAAATTTTTTCGTCATGCTCCGTTCAAATTCAAATAAGAGATTGCGGATCATGGCATTTGCTTGCATTGATTCCATATTGCCTAGGTTGTACCAGATTTGGATTTGAGGGGTATCGCTGATAGGAAGCCTTGTATCATAATTAGCAATTGCCTCATCAAAATCTGCCGGAAATTCAACCAATAAATCCGCCTCATTGGCTGTAATCTGCTCTTTTAAAGCTTCCATTTCCCCGGCCGTTATATTGGCAATATCGAAAGGCAGTTCCGGCACGTTAAGCATATAAGAAACGCTGTCCGGCATATTTACGACCGAAACCCGGTATTGGTAATCTTCGCCGATACTGACCATATTCGTCATCAATGTGCCCATCAGCGTATACGCGACATAAATAAACAAGCCTTGGAGAATGATGCCCGAAAAAACTAATTTCCGGTCACCAAACAGGCGGGTTAATTCTTTTTTTAGGATTGTAAAAACATTATTTTTCTTGGTTTTCATACTGCCTCCCCTGTCACTTGATGATAAATATCAAAAAATGCTTCTTCTAAGGTTTTTGATCCGGCAATTTCTGCTACCGGGGCGCAAGCAACCATTTTGCCATCGATAATAATCCCGGCACGGTCGCAAAGCTTTTCAACCAAACTAAAGATATGCGTGGAAAGAATAATGCTTTTGCCCTCAAGTTTTAGCTCAACCAAAAAATCAACAACTACCTTTGCCGTGATGACATCAAGGCCATTTGTAGGCTCGTCAAAAATAATGATTTGGGGATCATGGACAATCGAGACCACCAGCGAAATCTTTTGCTTCATTCCTTGGGAAAGATTGGCAATTTTGACCTCGGCGAATTTATCAATTCCAAATTTTTCAAATAGGGCTGTTTTGCGTGTTCTTGCTTTATCTTTTGGGATTCCATGCAGCTCGGCAAAAAAATCATAGAGATAGTTCGGGGTAAAAAAATCATCAAGCTTTAATTCGTTGGTCAGAAAGCCAATGCTTTGCCGCACCTGTTGTGATTGCTTGACGATACTGTATCCGCCAACTAACGCATCGCCAGAGTCCGGGTTAATAAGAGTGGCCAGCATCCGCATTGTTGTTGTCTTGCCAGCTCCGTTAGGGCCAAGCAGCCCGAAAACTTCCCCCTCATACGAGGTAAAACTAACATTGTCTGCCGCTGTGATGACAGGCTTATGTAAGTTTCTCAGTTTTTGCTGCTTTTTCGACAGCTTGAAGGTTTTGCTTAAATTTGAGACTGATAGTACTTCCTTCATAAATTTTCCTTTCTAGTTTCACTATATCAGCGGATATCTATCCGTCAATAACTTAACAATTGCTTTAACCTCATCAACGCCCTCTTCACCCTTTTTGATAATAAGTGAAACCGCTTCGGCAACGCTTGCCATGTCATTGGCATTAAGTCCCCTTGTTGTAACGGCCGGAGTCCCAAGACGGATTCCGCTAGTGACAAAAGGCGATCTTGGGTCATTCGGAATCGTGTTTTTGTTCGCGGTAATATGGGCTTTGTCCATCAAAAGCTCGACTGCTTTTCCGGTCAAATCAAAATCAGTCAGGTCAACCAGCATTAAATGGTTGTCAGTGCCGCCGGAAACAATTTTTATGCCCCGCGAAATTAATCCTTGGCAAAGTGTTTTGGCATTCCTGATGACATTATGCTGGTACTCCTTAAAATCTTTGCCTAAAGCTTCTTTAAAGCAAACTGCTTTTGCCGCAATAACGTGCATTAACGGGCCGCCTTGGATGCCGGGGAAAATCGCTTTATTAAAGTTATATTTCTCGGCCGCTTGAAGATTAGCAAGAATTAATCCGCCCCGCGGGCCGCGCAGAGTTTTGTGGGTTGTTGAGGTGACTACATCGGCATACGGAATCGGGCTTTCATGAACACCCGCTGCGACCAGGCCAGCAATATGGGCCATATCAACCATCAAAACCGCCCCCACCTCATCAGCCACTGCCCGGAAGATCTCAAAATCAATGGCGCGGGCATAAGCCGAAGCCCCGGCGATAATCATCTTCGGACGGCATGATTGGGCGATAGCTTTAAGCTCATCATAATCAATAAAGCCGTTTTCATTAACGCCATAAGGCACAATATTAAAATATTTTCCGGAAATATTAACCGGGCTTCCATGGGTCAAATGCCCGCCATGGGCAAGGTTCATTCCCATGATTGTGTCCCCGGGCTCGCAAATGGCATATTGGACGGCAAGATTCGCCTGGGCCCCGGAGTGAGGCTGGACATTGGCATATTCACAGCCAAATAATTCTTTTGCCCTTTCAATTGCCAAGCTTTCAACTTCATCAACGCATTCACAGCCGCCATAATATCTTTTGCCAGGATAACCCTCGGCATATTTGTTGGTAAGCGGGCTGCCCATCGCTGCCATGACGGCTTTGCTGACCCAGTTTTCGGATGCAATCAGCTCAATATGGCTGTTTTGGCGATTAAGTTCATCATCAATCAGCCTTGCAATATCAGGGTCAAAATTTTTTATTTCATTAAAGTCATACATTATGTAAACCTCCGTTTAAGCTTCCAATCTATTTCCCCACTAGTTAAACCTTAACCACTATGCTAGTATAGCACATGAAATAATATTTGCAAAGTAGAACAGAATGAGATAAAATGAATAGTCAGCAATCTCAAAAGTTGTTGTGAATCAAGAAGTAAATCAAATCAGCAATCGGACAAGCAAATGATAAAGGAGCAGCCATGTATCATATCATAGTTAACCCAATGGCAAAATCCGGGCGGGGCAAAAAATTATGGCGCCGGATCGAAGCCGGGTTAATCGAGCGGAACGTTGAATATGATGTTTATTTTTCAAAGCGGGCAGGTTTTGTGAGCAAACACGTAAAGGAGCTTACCGAAACCTATAACCTCACGGCTAATCCTGAGCCGCTCAAATTAATCATCTTAGGCGGTGACGGAACGATTAATGAAGCGTTACAAGGCATCGCTGATTTCGAGCGGGCAGAAGTCGGTTATATCCCGACCGGGTCAAGCAATGATATGGCAAGGGATTTGTGCTTGCCAAAAGAACCGCTTGCTATCTTGGATATTATTTTGGCAGGAGAATCACACCGGATAATGGATATCGGCGAAATATCATTTAATGATGACCGCCCCTCCCGCTATTTTGCCGTCAGTTCCGGAATCGGTTTTGACGCTGCCGTCTGTAGTGAGGTTCTTACCTCAAAGCTTAAAAAGGCGTTAAACAAAGTCCGGCTTGGCAAACTGATCTATCTGGCCATTGCCTTAAAGCAAATCATCACCGCCAAAAAAGCGGCGGTTAATATTTATTTGGATGATGATAAAGAGCCGATTCATTATCGGAAATTCTTGTTCGCCGCCGGAATGGTGCATCGGTTCGAAGGCGGCGGCTTTAAGTTTTGCCCTAATGCCGACTATACCGATGGGCTTTTGGACTTTTGTGTCGTTGGCGGCCTTCCTAAGATAATCCTGCTCCTTGCTTTGCCGACAGCTTTTTTCGGCAAGCATTTCCTTTTTCCCAAAATTGATTCATACCGCTGCCAAACAATGCGGATTGAAGCTTCGGCTTCCCTCTGGGTTCATACTGACGGCGAGGTCGAAGCCCCGGCCAGGGAAGTGGTCATGACCTGCCACAAAAAGAAGCTTCGGATGATGTGCTAGGAGTTTGGGTGTATTAATAAATTTTGAATTTGGATAATATCATGTTCAGATAATCGCCCTATTTTCCAAACAAGGTCACTCTCAATAAGATGACAGATTTTCGTAGTCCTTACGATAGTTTCTTTCTTTAACCCGGCTTTATTCCAATGTCTAAGCGGATAATCATATCTATCCCTTTGACTATGCGTTGTCATTTTAAGTGAAATAATAATAGCTTTTGATTGACCTATTATAAGGACAGGGCGGTTTTTAACTAAATCGGAATCTTCAAATTTTACTTTGGCAAACCAGACTTCCCATATTTTATGCTTCATTGTAGTTATCCCAATAGTCGTCATTTTCATCAGCAGGCAAAACTAAAAAGCCTTCTGAATCCCTATGCCCAATAGCTATATTTTTTGAGTCATTTAGCTTTATCTTAAATGGCTTAATTCGCTCATTCGCCGAAAAATAGGCCGCAATTTGCTCAATATTTATCACTTCATTACGGTTTGTTTGCGCCCACGGCGAATCCGGCTCATGCGTTTTATTGACAAGATAAGCTGCTGTATACTTTCCATATTCTCTAGCTATGTCAAGCAAAAAACTATATTCTTCATCAGAAAAATTTTCCGCTATGTCTTTTCCTTCGGCGGCAATAGAATTTTTGCCACAAATTTTGTACTTCTGGTAAATCGCCGGAATTACTGGACCTAAGTCCCATGCTTCGATAGCCTCTGTAAATAACGGCTTGTTTAATGCAGCTAAATAGTGGCCCTGGGCATAATATAAAAGCTTATTAAGCTTTAAGTTCGTGATTTCGCCTTCGTCATCCTGCCCTGCTAATTCAATGAAGAAATTCGCTACATCATAAATATTGGCCATGGCTAATTCCTTTCTAACAATGCTATTAAATATAATTATACAATTGCGTGGGGCTTACGTCAATCTAGGCTTGCGCCTATGCACTATGCCTATGCACTATGCCTATGCACTATGCCTATGCACTATGCCTATGCACTATGCCGATAAGGGACTCTTGCCGAGGGAACGAACTGGGCGGCCGGAATGGCATATGCTTCCTGGTCATCGAAAAAAATGTGGGCTCCAAAGGCTTTCAGCACGTCTTTTTTTGCTAGGCCGCCGAGGAAAAAAGCTTCGTCGATCCGGACATTCCAAGCCCTAAGGGTACGGATAACCCGCTCGTGGGCCGGGGCGCAGCGGGCGGTAACCAAGGCCGTCCGGATTGGAACTTGGTCTAAGGGAAATTCGCTTTGCAAATCAGAAATAATCTTCAAAAATTTTGCAAATGGGCCAGCCGGCAGGGGATTCAAAGCATTACGGTATTCATTTTCTTCAAAAGCTTTCAGGCCGCCTGAGCGGAAAATTGCTTCTGACTCATCAGAAAATAAGACCGCGTCACCATCAAAAGCAATCCGGATCTTCGAGCAATCGGCCTTAAGATAATCTTTTGCCCCATCGCAATAAATCATCCCGGCAGCAATTCCGGAATCAACGGCTGACTGGACATCTTCTTCATCGGCTGAAAGAAACAAGTCTGTCTTAAATGCTTCCAGATAAGGGGCAAGGGAAGCACCGCTTGCTAAGACCGCCCTTGATATATTAAGGCCGTAATGGGCAATCGTATTAAAGACCCTAAGGGAAGTATCGGGGCTATTCTGGGACATGATGATGACTTCAACCCGCTCTTTTTTTTCTGGTAAATTGTTTAGGTCAAGCAAAGCCTTAATCAGGGCAAAACCTGGCCCAGGGGCTAACGCTTCCTTTTCATGCTCGACTTGGTAGCGGCAATACGCAGAAACGCCCTCTTTTTCGAATATTTCGTTTTCTTTCGTCAGGTTGAATAAAGCCCGGGACGACACCCCAACAACTAAGCGGCTTTCCAAATTCATCGGCATAAGCATACTCCTCTTTTTGCTTATTAACGGTTAATCTCAAACTTCCGCATCGTCATCAGGCAATGCTTTAGTTCATCGTAACGCTCTTCTACTTCACCATCGCTTATTTCTAAATCAAGGGATGCTGCCATGATATTGATCATGCTGTCGGAAATCCGGAGCTGGAGGATTGATAAAATCTGCAAGCGTTTTTCATGGCTATCCGCGCCTAAAAATTCTAGCACCAGCGGATCTACCTCTTTTAATTCCGGATCGTCTGCTTCCGCCGCTTTTAGTTCGCCCATAAACATCGATAAGGGGCGGGCATAAACTTTGTATTCGTCATATAACGCTTGATAAATGACCAACTCTTCACCTGTCTCACTATGCTCTGCCAGTGAGATGACCTGATAACGCTTCCCATTTAAGTGCTGGTATATTTCCTGTGGCTTTGGTTCGTTCCTCATCAAACCCTCCTAAAATCGTAAATCGTATTCTCTTATTTCATTCTACAGAACTAATGTTCGGTTGTCAAGCGGATTTTGGCTTTTTTACATAAATTTGTATGAGACAATGCTTCCGGCAATCGGCAAATCGATTTCGACTATATCAGTCAACAAGCTTGACAACTCATCTGCGCTTAACTCGCTGATTTTGCGATGGTAAATCGCAACCGTATAACTTAGGGCGGCTGTCTCGTCAGGCCGTTCCCCTAGATTGACTGTCTTGGTCATATTGATGCCGCTGTCAGAAAAACCAGCCTGGCACAAAAAATCCCGCAAATCCTTCCGGTATGCCTTTTCCATTTCCCGCTCGGTTTGCCCCAACTGGCCAAAGCTATTGCCGGATAACCTTTTAATCTGGCTGGAATTATAAATAGAAAAGCTAAGAATTAATGTTGTCATGACTAAGACTAAAATCGTAATGTTGCTTCCATGTTTTTTGAGTGCCGGGATAATTTTCATCTGTTTGCTCCTTTTCATCGAAAATTTCTTCGAAAAATTTCTTCGAAATTGACAAATTTAATTAGGTTACTTAAATTATATCAACTTAGGTGTTTCATAAAAAGGACTTTCAAAATTATTGGCTATATTTTATTATCAGCAGCTCGACACTCATTCTGTCGCCTAAATTGCCTGTTTTAACCGCTTCTTCGGCATCTATGCAAGATAAAACCGCTTCCTTTAACTCATTCATTTTGAAGCGGCTGGCCTGATTAGAATATTTTCCGACAACAAAACCAGGCAAATTTATCTTTGCGCCAATGCTTTTATTGTCAAATCCTTTGCCTTTTAATTCTTTGACCTGCAAAAGAATATTAAACTGCCTTGCAATCAGGAATAAAATCCGCATTGGCGGCTCTTTAAGCGCCAGCAGATCATAATATAAACGCAATGCTTCCGGCTGCCTTTTTCCCGCGACGGCTTCAATCATATCAAAAATATGATTGTTGATATGGGGCGTGCATATTTCATCAATTGATTTTTCGGTGATGATATCCTCGCCCAGGCAATAGCAAATCAGTTTTTCTAACTCGGTATGGATATTTTCCATATCCGTCCCGACTTTATCTAGAAAATATGTTGCGGCCCGTTCCGTTATCTGCTTGTTTTCTTTTTTCAGGGTCGTGCCGATCCAGCGTTTAAGCATTTCTTCGCCTTGGACCGGAAACTCAACTGCGCTGCTTAAGCTGTGGAATAATTTAAATAGTTTTCCCCTTTTATCTATTTCGGCTTCCACGAATAATATTTTTGTGCTTTCCGGGACTGCTTTCAGATAATTATACAATTTTTCGTCACTTGTTTTAAAAAACCCGCTGTTTTCCCAGATAATGACACGGCGGTCAGCAAAAAAAGGCAGTGTTTCCGCAATGCCGATAAAGTCACTGACACTAGTGTCATTTCCTTCATAATAGTGGTAATTCATTTCGTCATCTTCACTTACCAAGGCTTGTTTAAACCGCTTAAGATACTGGCGGCGAAGATATGATTCCGCGCCATAAAACAAGTAGATTTGCTTTAGGTTGCCTGTTTTTAGATCTTCATTAAGAGCTTTCATAGCACACCAACTACTCCCCGCTAACGTTTGCAGCAACGGCCGCAGCTTCGGCCATAGCTTGGGCAATCGCCGCTTGGTGGACTGCATTCATTTCATTTTGCTGCTGCTGAATAATATGCTGCGCATCGGGATTTAAGAAGAAATCCCAGTTATGGGGGCAATAAATCATGTTCGCTTGCGGGATATAAAGAATCGTAATTGAGCCGTCTTCGTTATATATTTCATGGGGTATAATAAGGCCTTCCTCCACATTTTGGTCGCCCGCCGACATTGAACCCGCAAGTAATGATGCGTCTTCCGGCGGAACCGTGTCAAGCACTCCCGGGACTTGGAAAGGGCAGCTGTCACTGGCAGGAAGAGTTGAGTACTGGCAAACTATCCCTTGGAAATGGGCATTGCAAAAATCTGTCGGCACAGTTCCTTCGGCAAAATATTCCGTCCTGACTGTACCCCGGTGTTCGCAAAGCCCCGGCAAAGGCAGTTTCCCCGAACGGGAACAAATAGATACCACCTCAATATCGCTAGGAACTGGGAATGTCTGGTTCGGAAGCCCTTCATGAATCTCTTCCATGACCAAACGCCATAAGTTCCTTGCTAAGTTTCTTTCGGCATCACTTGGCATTTCATTATTGTTGTCGTATCCGGTCCAGACTGTTGAAGTATAATAAGGCGTATATCCGCAAAACCAAATATCATTATAATTGGAAGTTGTGCCAGTCTTTCCGGCAATTGTCATATTCGGAAACCTGACTCTTGTGCCTGTTCCCGAAGTAACAACATCAATCATTGCATGGGTCAGTAAAAAAGCCGTTGATTCTTTGATAACCTGCCGGGAAACCGGCTCAGTATTGTCAAGCAAAACATTGCCGTCATAATCAAGGACTTTTGTGTACAGTTTGGGTTTGATATAAATCCCATTATTCGCAATCGCCGCATAAGCAGCATTCATCTCAAGATTCGTAACTCCAAACGTGATTCCGCCCAAAGCCATTGCTTGGCCGATATCCGAAAGGACCTGGGTCCGGCCGCCGATGGTCTGCTCCATTCGTTCAATCAAAGTCGTAAAGCCAAAATTGAGCAGATAATCAAACCCCAGCTGGGGAGTAATTTGGGTCAGGGCTTTAACTGTAATGATGTTCATTGAATCCCTGATCGCGTCACGGTATGATGCCAATCCGCGATATTCACGCCCCCACCAGTTTCCGACCGGGCGGCCGTTGGCATAATTAAAAGGGGCGTCATTTTGGACCGTGGCTAAAGTATGCCCTGCTGAATCAAGGGCAGGGGCAAAGGCGGCCAGCATTTTAAAGCATGAGCCGGGCTGCCTTTTTGTCCCGACGGCCCGGTTAAGAGTCCGGCTTGCCGTCTTCTCGCCGCGTCCGCCGACCATCGCAAGGACTTGGCCGGTATATTGGTTTTGGACTGTCAGCGATACTTGGGGCTGAGGGGTCAGGCTGACCCTTTCCCCTGCTACTTCATCACCGCTTTCCATAATCGTTTCTTTGTATATTTCAATTGCTTCATATGCGTCTTCCTGCGTCCGGTAAAGCCGATTAAAATTGCGATCGTCTTGCACGAAAAATGCCGTGAACATTTCCGTGCTATGATTCTCGCGGGTCCCGTCCGGTTTTTCGATCGTCAGTTCATAATTAAGAAGCCATCGCACATTGCTGGGATAGTTTTCTTCATTTAAAAAGATTTCATCACTGATTCTTTGGATTTCCGGGTCGAGGGTCGTATATATCTTAAGCCCGCCCGAATACATATAAGAAAAAGCCGCTGATTCATTATAACCAGCTGCAAGGAGATCACTCATCAGCTCATCAATCAGCGCGTCAACAAAATATGAATTGACCGAATTCGAATCAACTTTCTCATCAATAATCTTGATCCGGGCATAGACATCATCATTTAACGCTGTCTCGTATTCCGCTTGCGTAATAAAGCCCATCTCCAGCATATTGGCAAGCACCCTGCGGCGGCGGACATCATTATTCGCCGGATTGCTAATCGGGTTAAGGCGGGTCGGATTCTGGGTAATCGATGCAATTACGGCACTTTCAGAAAGGTTCAGGTCTTTGACCGATTTGTTAAAATAGCGTTGTGACGCAGCTTGGACTCCAAGCGTATTTTGACCAAGATTGATACTGTTCATATAATGCACCAAAATATCAGCCTTTGACATTTTCTTTTCAAGCTCAAGGGCAAGGTATTGTTCTTGGATTTTACGTTTGGCTTTTTCGGCTAAGTTTGCTTCCGTAACCCAGTTAGTAAAAACTTGGTTTTTCAAAAGCTGCTGCGTGATTGTGCTTGCCCCTTGGGAAAAATCGCGTTCACTAAGGCCCACATATGCTGCCCTGATAATGCCTTTAATGTCAATTCCGTTATGCTCATAAAAGCGAACGTCTTCAATTGCAACAAAAGCATCGGCAAGGTGCTGGGGAATCATGTCCTTGCCAACCGGAATCCGGTTTGACTGGGTCGTGACAAGCTCTGCAATCAGGTTGCCCTCACGGTCGTATGCAAATGATTTGAAGCCAGCAGGGACGACGTCAATCCCGCTGATGTCCGGCGAAGTATCAATAACGCCTTTAAAAACACCAAAGCTGGTGCTTGCGGCAATGATTCCAATCGAAATTGCCCCAATTAAAGCAAGGTTGAGAACCGCCAAAATCAGCTTTCTCCCCCACTTGCTCCCGGTAGCCTGCATATTCCGTTGTTTTGCTTTAACGCCTCTTTTACTATAGTTCATTGATTTTTCCTGTTATTTAATGTTACTACTATAACATACATAACAATTATTGGCAACTGGCAGCGCATTTATGCGCTTGCATTTATGCGCTTGCATTTATGCACCGCCTATGCGCCTGCCTTAAGCGCAAGCTGGGTTGCGCCAATGATGCCTTGGTCATCGCCTAAAGCAGGGGGGATAATATAGGAATCTAAGGCGGGCAGGGCCGCATAACCATTCAACAGGGCGGCTGTTTTTTCCCTGATCAACGGGAAAAGCTGTTCCTGTTTCATCACTCCGCCGCCAAGGATAATCCGTTTGGGGGACAAGATAAGGATATAGGCCATGATGGCTTGGGATAAATAATAAGCTTCAAGCTCCCAGACCTCAGGGCGATTTTTAAGTTCCGCTCCATTAAGCCCCCAGCGACCCAAAATCGCCGGGCCGGCCGCCATTCCCTCAAGGCAGAAATGCGGCTCGCGGTGATAAGGGCAAAGACCGGGATAACTGTCATTTGCTGCCCGGCTTAGGAGGATATGGCCAGCCTCTGGGTGGGTAAAGCCATGTAAGAGGCGGTTTTCTGCCATAATGCCGACCCCGACCCCCGTTCCGACTGTAATATAAATACTGCTATCGACATCTTTTGCCCCGCCCCAAGTGGCTTCGCCAAGGCAAGAAGCGTTAACATCGGTATCAAAGCCAATCGGGATATTAAGCCCTTTAAAATAGCCGACAATATCAAAATCGCGCCATGGTAATTTGGGCGTGCTGGTGATATGCCCATATTGCGGCGATTTTTTATCTAAATCAATTGGCCCAAAGCAGCCAATTCCCAAGGCCTCAATTCCACGCCCTAAAAACCAAGCCAAAATCTCCGGCATTGTCTCATCGGGAGTCTTTGTCGGAAAGGTTATCCGTTCATTTATATTACCGTTTTCATCGCCGATGGCACAAACCATTTTCGTCCCGCCGGCTTCCAAAGCACCTATTCTCATATAGGCATTATAGCAACTTTTGCTTAATATAGCAATAACTAATCATTTCAAAACATATACTTAAGCAATACAATGAGCCATAACCTGTATAATAGCTTAAGGAAAAATATGGAAAAACCCAAAACTAATCCCTGGCAGAAAAAAGCTGCCATAAATATGCTTTTTCTAAATTTAATGATCATTATTGCTTTTGCTTTTAAAAGCCTTGGGCCGGATTTGACCCCGCCCCCGCCCTATGAGGTCCCGGAATCAATCCTCGCCTTTAGCTCAAACATCGAAAAGCCGAAGCCAGAGCATGAGGAAACAAAAATAGTCGCCATCACTTTTGATGACGGCCCTCACCCTAGGTATACTGAACCAATCCTTGACGGCTTAAAGGAAAGAGGGGTGGTTGCAACTTTTTTCATCACCGGGGACCATGCGGAAAAATATCCCGGCATTGTCAAGCGGATTCACGATGAGGGGCATTTAATTGGCAATCATACATATTCACATATGCAGCTTACCAAATACAATCTGGAAGAATTTGCCAATGAATTATCGTTGACCAGCCAAATCATTGCCGAAATCACCGGGGCTGAAACCCTCTTTGTCCGTCCGCCCTACGGCCTTTGGGATATCAGGCTTGAGGCCAAGCTTAATATGTTCCCGGTCATGTGGACGATTGACCCGCGGGACTGGGCGCGCTCTAGTGTGTCCGGCATCGTAAATGATGTTGTCAATAAAGTTAAGCCCTATGATATTATTTTGCTCCATGATGAATATGAAAGCACCCAGAATGCTTCGCTGATTATCGTTGACCAGCTTTTGGAGGCCGGGTACGTATTTGTGACAGTTGAGGAGCTGTTGCTGAATTAGTGGGATTGCGGCTCGGAGGCCGCAATGACAGTTGAGGGGGATAAATCTTTCGTAACGTGAGTAAGGAAGAAAATGTTTCTCGCAGTTGCCTTGCCCGCCTTCTACCCATATGAACACTTATATTTTACTTCCAATTAGGGCACAGCAACGTAGAGATTATTTTCTGACTTACTACGTAAGTCATACTTACGACGATTAAGCAATTGCGCAAATAACTAAGGCGTGTTATAATCGTTAATGAAACTGATAATAATTATTGCTTGCCGAATTGAATGCACAAGGTTTAATCGGTAGTGCAATAATAGAAAGGCATGGGAAAAATGTATCAAAGCGATATCAGAGATATTAGCCTGGCCGAGGAAGGGCAGAAAAAAATTGACTGGGTCAAAAGCAATATGCCGCTGCTTCGCGGCATTGAAGAGGAATTCCGGAAAGAAAAGCCCTTTTCCGGGATTAAGGTTGCTTTATCAATTCACTTAGAAGCAAAAACAGCTTATTTATGCCATGTGCTAAATGCTGGCGGCGCAGAAATGTATATCACAGGGTCTAACCCGCTTTCAACGCAAGATGATGTCTGTGCTGCTTTAGTTAAGGCCGGAATGACGGTTTATGCCTGGCATAATTCAACCGCTGCCGAATATGAAGCCCATATCCGCAAAACAGTAGAATGCGGGCCGGGAATTGTGATTGATGACGGCGGCGATCTGGTCACCATGATCCACAATGAATATCCGCATTTAATCAAAGGAATCATCGGCGGCTGTGAGGAAACGACAACGGGGATTCTCCGCCTTCTTTCCATGGACAAAGAGGGGGATTTGAAATTTCCGATGGTGCTGGTCAATAATGCGCAATGCAAGCATTTATTTGATAACCGTTATGGGACAGGCCAATCGGTATGGGATGGAATCAACCGGACGACCAATCTTTCCGTTTCCGGCAAAACTGTTGTTGTTGCAGGTTATGGCTGGTGCGGCAAAGGCGTTGCCATGCGGGCTAAGGGTTTTGGCGCAAATGTCATTGTTACTGAAATCGACCCGGTTAAGGCGATCGAAGCATATATGGACGGCTTTGCAGTCATGGAAATGACCAATGCCGCTCCGCTTGGTGATATTTTTGTGACGGTGACCGGGTGTGACGATGTCATCGGCGAAAAGCATTTTAAACTAATCAAAAACGGCGCGGTAATGTGTAATGCCGGGCATTTTGACGTTGAAGTCAATGTTGCCCGCTTAGCCGAAATAGCTGATGAAATAAAAGAAAAGCGTAAAAATATCGTCGGCTACCGCTTAGGCGACAAATGGCTTAACGTCCTTGCCGAGGGCAGGCTGGTGAATCTGGCCGCCGGAGACGGCCATCCCGCCGAAATCATGGATATGAGTTTTGCGATTCAAGCTTTAAGCGCCAGATATCTGGTGCAAAACAAAGGGGAAATTAAAGAAATGATTATTGATGTGCCTAACGAAATTGACAGTAATGTTGCTTTGCGCAAGCTTGATTCCTTAGGAATTACGATTGACAAACTATCGGAAGCACAAGCAAAATACTTAGGAAGCTGGAGGATATAACATGAAAAAAGCATTAACAATTGCCGGTTCTGACACAAGCGGCGGAGCCGGGATACAAGCAGATCTAAAAACATTTCAGGAATTAGGGGTTTACGGCATGACTGCCTTAACGGTCATTGTCAGCATGGACCCCCATAATAATTGGAGCCATCAGGTTTTCCCTATCGAATTGGATATCTTAAAAGCGCAGCTTTTGACCGTTGTCGCCGGAATTGGCATTGATGCCATGAAAACCGGAATGCTCCCGACCGCGGAGATTATCGAATTGGCGGCTTTTACCATTAAAAAACATAACTTAAAAAAAGTTGTCATCGACCCGGTCATGGTCTGCAAAGGAGCTGGCGAACCATTAAACCCCGAAAATACTGATTGCTTTAAGCAAATGCTGGTCCCCTTAGCCAGCGTTGTGACCCCCAACCTTTTTGAGGCTTCACAGCTTTCCGGAATCAAAACAATTGAAACAGTTGAGGATATGAAAGAAGCGGCCAAGATTATCAAGGAACTTGGGGCGGCTTCCGTTGTCATCAAAGGCGGGAAAGGCATTACCGAAAATGCCATTGATATTTTTTATGACGGAGATGATTTTGAAATCTTAGAAAGCGATAAAATCAATACTACTAATACACACGGAGCTGGCTGCACATTTTCAGCTTGTGTAACGGCCGGGCTTGCCAAAGGGGCTTCTACCAAGGAAGCGGTTTTATTTGCGAAAAAATTTGTCACCAGGGCAATTGAAAAATCGTTCCCGCTCAATCAGTATGTTGGCCCTCTGGACCATTCGGCGGGTAAGCGGTAAAAAAAGGACTGCCCAATGGGCAGTCCTTTTTTACTTCAATCAATCTGCTTCGGGAATGACCATTGCCGCGATAAAATAGACTAACACTCCCATGCCGACGCTCATAAAGCTAAAGACGACCCAGAGCAAGCGGACGACAACCGGATCAAAGCCAAGATATTCACCGAGTCCGCCGCAAACTCCGCAAATTGAACGATTGGTTCTTGAACGTAATAAACGCTTTACATTATTATCCATGAAACCTCCTTAAAAATAACACCTGTTATTAAATTTATTATTTATTACTATTTATTTTACTATCCTATTATATAAGAGTAAATCGGGTTTAGCAACCACATCTAATAGAAGCTGACATCAATATTCCCTAATGAGCAATTAAGGTTCATCGTTTTACTGGCATTATTTTCGATCCTGCTTTCATTGGCAAGAGATGTATATGAGTATCTTCCGACTGTAATACTTCCAAGCGAGCAATTAATTAGGTAATTAAAATCCTCATAAGCACCTCGTATTCTAAGGCTTATATTGCCGATATTGCAATCCGCCATTATGTCAGTGCCTACCTCGCCGCTAAAAACTGTCTCGCCAATACTGTTAGCGATATTCAAACGCCCAGCCACCATGTCAATCATCGCCAGCGAACCAACGCCTGACTCTGTCTCAAGATTATTTACATTAAGGCCGCTAATCTCTAAAGCCCCGACCCCAACCTTTAATTTTATGCTGTCGTAATCAATATTGTCAGGGACATAAAGCACCAGCTTATTATCTATGCTAATGCGGCTGCTCCTTCTAGTTACCAGATTAAAACCTTCGACATATAAAGTGCTGCCATTTACATAATATTCGCAAGCTCCAATGCCGTCTATTTCGATTTTGAAATCACTATTGCTCCAGGGCATTATTTTAAACTCGCCTACGCCAACCGTAATATTGATATTTTTCACATTATCATCAGAAAAATCAGCACGATAAAATTTCCCCGAAATCCGGTCTCCATTGACGCTTAAATGGTTATTTTCGCCCCAGCCCCAACGCCAATCACCGAAAGCAACACCCCATGGCCCGATATTTACAATGCCCCCATTGGTAACATTACGGACTAAGCTGGGCCCGCCAATGGCGGTCACTATCGCCCCAAAAAGAAGCCCAAGGCCAATCATCACACCTGCTGCGATTAAAACTACTTTTGCAAATTTACTCATTTTCAACCTCTCTTTCCATTAAATAATTTTTCAAATAAGTACCCGGTTCCTTTAAAAACTGCCGGAAGGACTTTGACAATGATAAAAGCTGTTAACAGCAAAAACAAAAGCCCTATCCCGCCCAGCACCAAGCCAACCGCAATCATTGCAAGGCCGGAAAGCGGCCCAAAGAAGATACGGAACAAACCAACAAACACAAGCGCAATCCCGACAATCAAGAAAACGATGGAACTAATCCCAAATGCAAGCAGGAAACCAAATAACCCTGCTATAATTGAAATGAAAAGCCCTAAGAATGCCCCGCATAGGCCGATGATTACTGGCGAAAATAACACACATAAAACTACTATTAATGCAATCATTCCGCCGGACATTCCTTTTGCTTCTTTAGCCTGATTGCTATTTTGCCCCTGACTTTCCTGGGCTTGGTAATTGGCCACCGAATTGCTATTTTCAAAAGCTTTGCTCTTAAAGCCAGTTTCGGTGAACTCTCCGGCATTTTCTAAAAGCCCTTCCTTAACAATCGCTGCGACTTCTTCCGGCGTTCCTAATGATTTTAGCACTTCGGCCTCGTTTTCATTGCCGCCGTCGTTGATGTATTCATTGTAATACTTTAACGCTTCCTCGCGTTCGCTAGGAGAAATATCGGAAAGCAGCTCCTCAAGCTTACGCATAAATTCCCATCTACTCATATTTTTTCCCTCCCTCAAACATCATTGTGATTTTTGCTGAATAATCGCGCCATTCACCCTCATAAAGGTTAAGCTGGCGTCTGCCTTTTTCTGTTACCCGGTAATAACGGCGGTTCCTTCCGGCACATTCCCGGTCGTATACGTCCAAGCACTCGTCTTTTTGCAAGCGTCTTAAAACCGGATAAAGCGTGGATTCTGATAACTCAATCGCCGTCCTGACTTCCTGCGTTATCTTATAGCCGTAGGTGCCTTCCATTTCACGGGACACAACGGCAAGAACAATTCCGTCAAGAAGGGCTGCTCCTGTGTTAAATACCATCTTTGTCTCCTTTCGCTCTTTTTATTGCTAGGTTGCGTGGGTTGCTTTCCTGCAATGGCAATTCATATATAATACTATACGCGCTATAATATTGTACTATGACAATACTATATCGCGTATAATATTATTTGTCAATAGGGAATTTAAAAAAAATTTAAATTTTTTTGAAAATTGAAAATTTTTAGATTGCGGCTCGGTGGCCGCGCCCAATGACCATCCCCATTTTTACGACTGTTTCAATATTTTGGTCCGTATTTTCAAAAATAATTTCTTCGATTTCGACGGCATCTTTTTTGAACAGCATTACAACCGTTGAGCCGCCAAACTCAAACATACCCTTTTCATCACCGCGCTTAAAAGTTTTTATCGTCACATCGTTTTTAATCCGCCCGACGAACAGGGCCCCAACTTCCATTTGGATAATTGTGCCAAAGTTTTCTGTTTTTAAAACCGTATATTCGCGGGCATTTTTTTTGTAAATGCGGTGCTTTTTTAGGGCAATCGGCCGGACTGTATGCAGGACGCCTTTAATTTTTTTGGCGGAAACTACTTCGCCGTCATCAATAAAGCAATAGCGGTGATAGTCATTTGGCATTAAGCGGAAAATCAAGCATAAGCCGTCATTAAACTCATCGGCAAGCCTTTTATCCTTAAGCATTGTTTTCAAATCATAAGCCGAGTTTTTGATTTCAAAGATACTGTCCTTAGAAATGCGGTAAGCCGTAAGCTTGCCGTCACACGGCGCGATTACATCACCCGGATTTTGTGATATCGGCCTTGCCCCTTCCTTTACTTGGCGGACAAAAAAATCATTAAACGACTTGTACTTTTTATTTTCGTAGTCAGCCAAATCAATCTTGTGGTTTTTGATGAAGCGGGGGATAAATAACTTCGTAAAACCGCTATCCATAATCCGGCCGACTACTTTTGAATTGGCTGGCCTGATTAAGAGCTGGAGCAATAAACGCCCCGGCAGTATTTTGTATAAAAAGACAACGCCGAAGCTGTCTTTTTTGTTCATGTCGTAGATTTCAAATTTTTTATCCATTATATAATCTGCTCCTAATGCAGTAATATGAAGCTACACGCCAATAAAAAGGATATATATAATAATCGGTATCCCAACTATGCAAATAATGATTTGGGTGCGGATGCCAGGCTTAGCTATTTTGAAGCGCAGGACAAATAAAACCGAGATAACAATCAATAAAATATTATAAACAGGCAAAAATGCTTTTTCCAGGATATTGCAAATAGCGTATGTGATGGGGATAATAACTGCAACAATGGTCGTCGGCAAGCCTTCAAAGTAAGTGCGTTTTTCTTGTTTTGTGTGCATTTCCATTTCAACCGCATTAAAATATGATAGCCTTATTAAGGCTGCCAGAGCAATCATCACGCCAATAAAAGCATTCGCCAAGCTAAGAGAGCCGTCCGCCATTGCCTGGGCATACAAAATTGCGGCTGGCAGGACACCAAAGCTAAGCAAATCCGCCATCGCGTCAATTTGCATCCCAAAATTCAGCTGCCGCTCATTCCGCTTGGCCGTGCTTGCCAAACGCCCATCAAAAGTATCGCATATGCCTGAGGCAATCATACATAAAATAGCGTTTCTGACACTTCCGTCATATGCAAAATAAATGCCTAGGCCAGCCGCCGCGATGCTAAGATAAGTTAAGAAGACCCAATATCCGTAATAACCTATAATTGGCTTTTTCATAATACCCTGCTTTCTCCCTCTATCGTAAAACTTTTGGTTAAACTTAATTTTCAGTCTCCCACCACTTGCTAAATTCTTGTGAAAAGTCATCTAAATAAACACGCTCCCCCATCATCGGGGTAATTAAAGTAAAATTATTTTGCTCACTAAGTTTTGCGGCAATTTCCAGCGGCTCATTCCAAGGATGCCTTGCCAGGACGAACCGGGAATGGTGGGTGACAAGATTTCGTTTTGCCCCTAAATCATCAATTGCTTTTGCTATTTCGTCCGGCATGATATGGCTATCCCGCCATGCTTCATTATACTGGCCAAACTCAATTATCGAAAGGTCAATCTCAAACTGGCTGCCAATTTCTTTAAAATGAGGGCCATAACTGGTATCACCGCTAATAAAAATCGTTGCTGGCGGAGTTTCTATCAGGAACGAAACCCACAAGGTATTATCAATGCCAAAGGATGCCCGCCCCGAATAGTGCCGGGACGGCAGGGCATGGATGGTGATGTCATTTAAAAGGCTAGTGCTTTCATTCCAATCAAGCTCAATAATATCTTCGGCGGCAAATCGCCAGCGGCGGAAGTGTTCGCCTGTACCCAGGCCGCAGACGACTTTTCCGATCCGCCCTTTAAGCCGCTTAATCGTATCATAATCCAAATGGTCAAAATGGTCATGGGAAATCAGCAAATAGTCAATCTCCGGAATATCCTCCGGCACATAATCTACTAAAGCCGGATAAGGCCGGTTGATAAAAAAGACCGGCGAACCGCTTACCAAAGCCGGGTCAACTAGGAAGCGGATTCCATTCACTTGGATAAATAAAGAAGAATGGCCGAGCCAAACCAATACAGCTTGGTCACGCCCTAATGTCTCAAAATCAAGTTCCAGGGCTGGAAGCGGCGCATTCGGCCTTAGGTTTTCGGGCCGGCCAAGCGTCCGGCCCGAAACATCAGGATTCCTCGGCGAGCGGGGGAAAATATTGTGGAATCTGCCGTCACGGTAATTTTGTGACGCTTCGATCCGCTCAAGGATTTCACCGCTTGGCGCCCTGCCAAACCGGGCGGTCCTAAGAAAAGCCAAGCCTCCTAATACCAAAACAAAGAGAATAATTATGATTATCAATAAAACTTTCATAAGTCGTTTCAAGGCTGGTTATTTCTCCATCAGCAAGAAATATGCCCGGTGAGGCAAAAGAGTGCTTCCGCCGCCAAAGTCAAATTTTTCCCCGCTTATCATATCAATAGCCATGCCGCAGCCGGCATCAAAATGGGCGGTAAAAGGCTCGTTATCCATATTGACAGCAACTAATACCCGCTCGCCCTCTGTCTTTCGTTCAAAAATACATTGCTTGTTGGTAAGGACTACAGAACGGAAATCGCCATAATTTAGGGCCCGTGATTTCTTTTTTGCTTCGGCAAGCTTTGCAATAAATTCACTTAATTCATTAAAGAGCGGCACTTCATAACTAAGCCGCAAGCCGGGGTCGCCGTCCTTTTTGTCGCCTTTCGCCCCCCATTCGCTGCCATAATAAACACAAGGAATGCCCGGCATCCCAAAACATAGGGCATAAATAAGGGGAAGATGTTTTTCGTTGTCAAGGTTGGTCGCAATCCGGGTTACATCGTGGTTGTCAACAAAGGAAAACATATGTAATCCTTTGTATAAAGTCCAATTCTCCGGCCCGAACTGGCGGAGTAAGGAGTGGATAATCTCAAACATATTGGCACTGTTAAAGCTGGAATAAAGGCCCTTATAGCATTCATAATTGGTCGCTGAATGGAGCATTTCCGGATTGACCATCCTTGTATAATCGCCGTGGAGCATTTCACCAAGCAAATAGAAATTCGGCTTTAAGTTTTCGCAAAATAAGCGCAAGCGTCTTAAAAACTCCATGTCAAGACAGTAAGCCACATCTAAACGCAAGCCGTCAATGCCAAATTCATCAACCCAAAACTTAACCGCCGAAAAGATATGCTCTTCTACTTCGGGATGGCGCAGGTTCAGTTTGACTAAGTCGTAATGGCCCTCCCAGCCTTCATACCATAAGCCGTCATTATAATTTGAATTTCCGTCAAGGTTGATATTAAACCAATGCAGGTAGCGTGAGTTTTCCCGGTTCTTTATCACATCTTGGAATTGGGGGAAACCGCGGCCGACATGATTAAAAACACCGTCAAGGACAACACGGATATCATTTTCATGTAATTTTTCGCATACCTTCCTAAAATCTGCGTTTGTTCCAAGGCGGCAGTCAAGCTTTAGGTAATCACGGGTATTGTAACCGTGGGTATCCGATTCAAAGATTGGCGAAAAATAGATGGCATTTATCTTTAGCTTTCGCATATGCGGAATCCAATCGATTACTTTTCCAATCCGATTGGCCAAAATGCCGTCATTTTCAAAAGGCGCTTGGCAAAAGCCCAGCGGATAAATCTGATAAAAAACACTTTCAAAAGCCCACATTTGATTCTCCTTGTTGTCATCTTCTGTGACGTATTAATGATATTATAGCACACCAGCCTTAATAATAATAGTAATAATATTTCTTCTTTCGTCTACATAATAAAATTGACCAAATCAGTATTCTTGCGAATTAGGCAATTTTCACTTGCAATAGAAACACCTGTTATTTTATCCTGTTTTCAAAAGAAATCCCCCATTTCCACAATGTTATCCACAATGACACTAGTGTCATATTCGCCGACTTGGATAATTTATTTTGCGAAAATTGACGTCATGCCCCCACTTTTGCTTTCATTTTGGGGTGAAATTGGTGTTTACATAATTTTTACGTAAAAATACGAAATTTTTATTTCATTGCACTTGTTATGTTATCCACAATTCCGCCGCTATCACGCACTCTGATGGTTTCTAAGCTTGATTTTATGTTTGTTCCACTCATGATTGCAATATAATCATTTTTCTACAGCCAATCATTCCAAAATTTTTCAACGCGGCTGGAAATCTCATCAATCTTTACTGACTCGATATTCTGCCACTCATGGGGAAAAAGCTTGCGGTACTGGCTTTGCTCAAAACGCTCATCAAGCAACGCCACAATCCCGATGTCTTCCCTCGTGCGGATAACCCGCCCGGCTGCTTGGAAGACTTTGTTGATTCCGGGAAGCTTGTAAGCGTAATCAAACCCATTTTCGCCTTGCTCGTCAAAATAGCGCTTGAGAATCTCGCGTTCGGGACAAACTTGGGGCAGGCTCGTCCCAACAATAATTGCGCCAATCAGGTGGTCGTTTTTTAGGTCAATCCCCTCACTGAAAATACCGCCGGAGACGCAAAAGCCTAAGAGACTGCGGGGGGCGGGTTGATCGGAAAAACGAAAAAGAAACCGTTCGCGCTTTTCTTCGTCCATATGCTCCTCTTGTAAAATGCACTCCGTTTCTGCTTCATCATAAAAATACTCAAGATACCGCTTATGAATCTCGCGCAAAAACAGATGGGAGGGGAAAAAAAGCAGATAATTGCCATAACGGTTCTTCGTAATCTCATAGATATAGCGGGCAATATTGTAATATTCCGTGTCGTTCCGGCGGGTATATTTGCTCGTGACATCAAGGGCAATAAAAAGGCCGCGCTTGCCCGGGTCAAAAACCGACTTGGCGTAAACGTCATAATCGCCCTTATCAGCCCCCAATAATTTTTTGTAGTACTTAATGGGCAAAAGGGTTGCCGAAAATAATACCGAAGTCCGCCCGCGCTGCATATATTCGCGCAAATTGTCCGAGGGGTTTACGCAAAACAGCTTGACAAAAAAATCACCGTTTTCTTCAACTTCGGCATAAACGACATAATTTTGATTAAGATTTTCTTTGATGTCACGAAAATGTAAGGCATCAAAATAAAACGTCAGCATCTCCTTTTTAACCGGGCTGTTTTCATTTTCTTCAAGGTATTTTTCCATCGCGGCGCAAAGGCGGCCAAGTGAGTCATTAAAGGGTTCTAGATAAGGCTCAACCTGATACCCTGTCGTTTCGCGCTTTAGCACTAGCAAATCGTGGTTGCAGCTGCTTAATAGCTTGGCGATATTCGGGGCATAATCCTTAACGGTTTTTTTGAGGGCCAGGAAATCCTCTTTCCTAAGCAAGGCACTATACATTTCCCTGCCCCGCTCGACCAGATTGTGGGCTTCATCAATCAGAAAAATAAAATCGCGGCTGCTTTTGTCAGCAAAAAAACGCTTTAGTGAGGCTTGGGGGTCGAAAAGATAATTGTAATCGCCGATTATCCCATCGGAAAACAAACTCATATCAAGGCATAATTCAAAGGGGCAGACACGGAAAATTTCGGCATACTCACAAATCCGCTCCCTTGTAAAATTGTCTGACTCGGTCAATAATCCGAAAATCGCTTCATTAACGCGGTCATAATGGCCCTCGGCATAAGGGCAAGCGACCGGATTACATTCGGTTTCATTCATGAAGCAAATTTTGTCCTTGGCAGTCAATATGACCGTTTTGAAATTTAGGCCTTGCTCACGCAGCTGGTTAAACGCTTCTTCGGCAACGGTCCGGGTAATGGTTTTGGCGGTCAGGTAAAAGACCTTTTCAGCCAGCCCTTCCCCCATTGCCTTAACGGCAGGAAAAACGGTTGAAATCGTCTTTCCCACCCCGGTCGGGGCTTCAAGATAAAGCTTTTTCCGGTGGTAAATAGTCTGGTATACATAGGTGATCAGCTCTTTTTGACCAGCCCGGTACTGAAAAGGGAAAGAAAGATTCTTGATTGACTGGCAGCGTTTTTCGCGCCATTCATGCTCATAATCGGCCCATTTGCGATATTCGCCCATCAAATTAAAAAACCAGGCCTTTAATTCATGGTCGGTATATTCTTGGTGGAAATATTTAAGTTCTTCGGTAATCATATTGCAGTAAGTCATCCGGACCCGGATTTTGCGCAGATTGTTCTGAGCCAAGTAAATATAAGCATAACACATTGCTTGCGCCATATGGACAGGGACTGGCTCTCTCATCCTGAATACTTCGCGGTAAGTGCCTTTTATCTCATCGATGGTAACAAGCTCTTCTTCTCTTATGCTCTCACTGTCTGCTTCCGTCTCCGGAATGGCCAGGCTCTTTTGTTCTTCTACATCGCCGCTTAGCAGGTCTTTATCCATCTTCTTAGGGATTCTGATATTGCCAGCCCTGCTAGCCGGAATGATTACGCCGTCGATCCGCCCATCAATAATAATCGTATAGTTGCCCGTCTCGTACTTAAACTTGACCGCGACTTCGGCATGATAATCAGAACCCATCCGCCGCTGGATCATCCGGTGGATACGCCCGCCCTCCTGCATTGCCGTTTCTGCCAAAGCAAAACGGCGGTTGTCGATATCTCCGCTCCGCAGGATAAACTCAACTAGGTTCCTGACTGATATCTGTATTTCCATTCCAGCTCCATACGTAATATATAAATATAGGAAGTAACGCTTCTATATTTATATTATAGTACATATGTTCTGGTTTGGCAAGAGGGAATTTTACCTCGAATACTGCCTTAGGATTTCGAGGGCCTTAGGAACGCTATAGCCAACATAGCCTTGCACTCCCAGCGGCACATCTTTGCTCTGCGGCCGCTCCCGGTAACGGTTCGGCGAAACAGATGTCAGCTCTTTAAAAATGCGGTAAAATGACGAGCCGCTTTCAAAGCCGCTTGCTGTCTCAATATATTGGATCGAGAAATCCGTGTTCCGCAGTAAATCTTTCGCATTTTCAACACGGTAATAATTCACTAATGATTTATATGATTCCGAGCCCGCTTCTTTCATGACCCTGTAGATTTTTGCGCGGCTCATTGCCAGATCGCGGCACATCTGGTCAATGCTTATATCTTCCGCAAACCGCTTTTTTATATATTGCTTTATGGCGTCAAAATCTTTTAAGCGGTCGTCAATTGGAAGCTGGGCTTCTGATTTTACCTGATAAGGTAAATGCTTAAACATCGAGCCAACATAATTATATAGGCAGCTTTTAATAAAAAACTGATATCCGTTGGGCTTTTCATATACGAGCAAGGCTATTTTCGCCAAATCGCGCCTCATCATTTCGATAACCTTGTCCGGAATGCCATTCTCTAAGCGGGTGTTTAGGGAAAACCAGAAGCTCTTACTATAAACACCAGCAAATATTTCAGGGTTAAATTGTAGGACAAGACAAAGGTTGTCAGGTTCTGGCTGATTTATCGAATGGATCTCGCGAGCATTAAACAGAAAAATGTCGCCAGCTTCCAACCGCCATTCAGAATCCTCACAATTTATGACAACGCTGCCACGCAAAACGAAAAAGGTCTCATACTCGTGATGCCAGTGCGGACTTGAGTTTTCGATTGAAACGACCTTGCATATTAGTGGCATTTGGGCTGTGCGTTCAATATATTCCAGTTCGGATGTTTGCATAAAATCCTCACTTTCAGTAAGCAGGAAGACCTGCTTACTTACTTCTCTTCTTATTATATATTTACTTATCATACTTTGCAACGTTTCGGGAATGCAGTTGATACAATATGAGAGCAATTGGGTTGATGTGGGGTTTATAATTGGTTATGGGATTGCGGATCGGGGTCCGCAATGACACATGAGGGGATTGCGGATCGAGGTCCGCAATGACGAAAGGAGTATGGATATAATTATGAAAAAAGAAAAAGATCCAAAAGCAAGCAGCCTAAGCACGAAACTTTGTTATGCCACAGGCGACATCGGATGCAACTTTGTCTGGACGTTCATTTCAGGTTTTCTAATGCTTTATTACACAGATAGTGTCGGCGTTTCAGCTGCGTTTGTCGGGACAATGTTTTTTATCTGCCGGGCTTTGGACGGTATGTCCGACCTTGGGATGGGCGTCATTATCGAAAAAACCAGCTCTCGTTTTGGGAAAGCGCGTCCGTGGGTATTGCTATTTAGCATTCCGCTTTCCATAAGCCTGCTGCTTATTTTTAATGTCCCGGCCACGCTTCCTTATCTAGGCAAGCAAGTATATATTTATACAACTTATATCCTTATGGCCGTTATCTGCTACACCGCGGTAAATCTGTCCTACAACGCCATGCTGCCCCGTTTTTCGCTTACTTCCCATGACCGCAATCTCGTTTCGGCGATCAAAGGAGCGGCCGTTATTGTCGCCGCTTTATTGGTATCGCTCCTGACCCCATTTTTGATGGAAGCCTTTGGCGGATACCAAAGCCAAAAAGCATGGAGCCAAACCACGGCAATATATGCCGTCATTGCCCTTGTCATGCTATTAATCACCTTTTTCGGCGTCAAAGAAAAAATCGCGCCAAATATTGATGAAGACGGCAAACCGGCAAAAGTTGAAGTCAAGAAAGCGTTATCGCTTTTAATAAAGAACAAATATTTTTATGTTGCAACCGCGCTTTTTGTCGTCTTTTATGCGATTACCGGGACAGGCGGGGTTGGGATTTATTTTGCCCGCGATATCCTAGGTGACGCGAATCTGTTCGGCCTTATTTCCGCAATCGCTATTCTCCCCATGATTATTGGCATCCCGATCCTTCCGGCAATGTACAAAAAATTCGGGAAACGTAACGTCATGCTTGTTGGTGCTTTGGTATCGGCGGCTGGTTGCTTGTTGCAGTTAATAAACCCAGCCAGCTTGCCGCTTTATTTGACGTTTGCAATCGTAAGGGGGTTTGGCAGCATCATGTTTTCGCTTCCTATCTTTACGCTTGCAAGTGATATCGTTGAACTTGATGAACGCCGCTATGGCTTTCGCGCAGAAGGCTTGGTCACAAGCTCAAACAGTCTTGGGATTAAGGTTGGTACTGGGCTGGGTGCGGCAATGGTCGGCTGGATTCTGGCGTTGGGCAAATATGACGCGGATGCGGCGGTACAGCTTGATTCATCTTTAAACGCGATGATTGTTCTTCAAATTGGGATGCCGTTGGTCTTAAGTCTTGTTTTGGCTGTCCTGCTGATTTTCTGGGACATTGAAAAGAAATTGCAAGTGTATGATAATTAAGTGGTCAGGGGATTGCGGAATGGAGTCCGCAATGACGCATGAGGGGATTGCGGAATGGAGTCCGCAATGACGCATGAGGAGATTGCGGATCGGAGTTCGCAATGACAATAAAAAAGGGAAGTAAAAAAACAGGAGGATATAAATATGGAAAATTACAAAAACAACTCACTTACTGTAGATGAGCGGACAGAGGATCTGCTTATGCGAATGACCTTAGATGAGAAAATAGCGCAACTGCAATGTACAATGGTGATTGGCGAGCCTGCGGCGGCAGCTGCCAATTTCCCCAACGGTATCGGAAGTGCCGTCGCGTTCGGGACAGCGCAGGACCCGGCTGGCATTGCCGAAAACAATACTAAAGTCATCGAAGCATTCAGCAACAGCCGCCTTTCCATTCCGCCGCTTATCCATATTGAAGCCGTAACTGGCATTGTCAGCCCCGGCGGGACAACTTTTCCTTCGGCAATAGGGCTTGGCGCAACATTTAGCCTCGAAACGGTCGCTGACATGGCGGACACAATCCGCTGTCAAATGCTTTCTGTCGGCTATCGTCACGCACTTTCACCAGTCATGGACGTGTCACGCGATCCGCGCTGGGGCCGGATTGGTGAGACCTACGGCGAAGACCCGACCCTATGCGCCGCAATGAGTGCCGCATATACAAAAGGGTTGCAGGGCGAAATACTTAAAGACGGAGCGGCCGCAACTGGCAAACATTTTCTTGGATATGGCACAAGCGATGGCGGCCTAAATATGGCAAGCAACCCCATCACCGAACGCGAACTGCGTGAAGTATACGCAAAACCTTTTCAAGCTGCCGTCACCGAAAGCGGCCTGTGCGGAATAATGAATTCTTACGGCACAATTGATGGTGAAATGGTAATCGGCTCACGTAAAATCATGACCGATTTGCTCCGTGGTGAAATGGGCTTTGACGGAATCCTTGTGTCCGATTATATGTCAATCGAACGGCTGGTAAATTACCGCATAATGCCTAATCTGGAAGATGCTGGCATTGCCGCCCTGAAAGCCGGGCTGGATGCCGAATATCCTCTGCCTCACGCTTATGGTGCTAACCTCGCCGAAGCAGTTAATCAAGGAATGCTTGACATTGCCGAAATAGACCGCTCAGTCAAGCGCATTCTTAAGATAAAGTTCGCGCTTGGCCTTTTCGACGACCCAGCCCCGCGCCTACAGCTGCTTAAAGAAGCATACGGTGATCCGCTTCATTCCAATCGCAGCCTAAAAGCAGCACGTGAATCAATTGTACTGTTAAAAAACAACGGTATTCTTCCGCTGTCAAAAAAACTGAAAACAATTGCTGTCATCGGCCCACACGCCGACAGCATTAGGCTTTTATTTGGCTGCTATACGCTTCCGGCCGGAATTGAAATGCAGATGAGCAACTCAATGGCAAGTGACATGGCAGGGCTTGACGGAATGGAAGATTTTGTGAAGCAAAACGACGGGCCGCAGCCTGTGCCGGAAACATATCCGGGAAGCGATGTCCTGCGCGAGCGTGAAGATGTGAGAGCAATGCTTAATATGGCATTAGGCCCGTTTACGCCAACTATTTTAAATAGTATCAAAACTAAGTGTCCTTTAACAGATGTCATTTATGTAAAAGGCTGTGATGTTGCCGGAACTGATGACAGTATGTTTAGCGAAGCGGCCGCGGCGGCCAAACAGGCGGATGCCGTTATTCTCACGCTGGGCGGCAAATATGGCTGGGGTGCAAACTCAACCATCGGCGAAGGGCTTGACCGGGATAATATCGGGCTGACCGGAATCCAAGAAGAACTGGCACAGCTAATCATTGAAACTGGCTGCCCAACTGTTGTTGTCCATATGGACGCGAGGCCGCTTTCAAGTGCATATATAAAGGAAAATGCTGCCGCTGTGTTAGAGAATTGGTTTCCCGGAAGCACAGGCGGCCAGGCGTTGGCGGACGTTCTGTTTGGTGACTATAACCCGGCTGGGCGTATGCCTGTAACAACAGCGCGTAACGCCGGGCAAATCCCCATTTACGCAGGGCAGAAAAATGGCAACGCTTACTACGCCAAGAACACTACCGGAGCGTTAAACCGTTATGTTGAAAGTACGACCGAACCGCTGTTTTACTTTGGCGAAGGCCTAAGCTATACTAAATTTAAATATGAAAACCTGACCGTAACGCCGGAAACCAACGCAAACGGAGCGGTGGAAGTCAAATTTGAGATAACTAATATTGGCGGCTTAGACGGCGAGGAAACCGCGCAGCTTTATGTATCTGATGAATATGCCCAGATGTTACGCCCTGCCAAGGAATTTGCGGGCTGTAAACGCCTGTTTATCAAAGCTAATGAGAAGAAAATGGTAAAATTTACCATCCGCGCTGACCAGTTCTCATTCCTTGACAAAAATATGGATTGGGTTGTCGAAAAAGGAAAAATGAACGTCATGGTCGGAGCATCATCTGAAGACATCCGGTTAACTGGCAGCTTTTTAATCACCGAGAGTAAAATGATAAGCGGCAAAGAAAGGGGATTTTATGCCAAAGCGGAGAGTATTTAAGAGGAGAAAGCAATGTTCAAAATTAGTGATTCGATGATTCACCATGAACTGCTGAAAAAAGCGCGTTCACTGCGAAGAAAGCCCCAGAATTTTTCTCTTTTTAAAACAAGAATGATGAAAATTTTGTGCCGAATGTTGCGTGGGAAGCATAGCCGCAAAATGCGGTACGCGCAAGAATATATCGAACGGCCCGATGGCTCAAAGCTTAGGATATGCGTTTACACTCCGCTTGAGCGTAAGGATAATGTGCCGGGGCTATTATGGATTCACGGCGGGGGGTATTCAATCGGAATACCAGAGCAGGACGACGCTTTTATCCTTCGTTTTGTTGAAGCAAGCGGGTGCGTGGCAGTATCCCCCGATTATACCCTGTCGCTTGATAAGCCCTATCCGGCGGCTTTGGAGGATTGCTACGCTGCCTTGCTTTGGCTTAATGATAAAGGAGCGGCTTACGGTATGCGTAAGGATCAGATCTTTGTCGGGGGCAATAGTGCTGGCGGCGGGCTTGCGGCTGCTGTTTCGCTCTATGCCCGCGACAAAAAAGAAGTAGCCATTGCCTTTCAAATCCTGCTTTATCCCATGCTTGATGACCGTCCAACCAGCTCATCAAAGGATAATGATGCGCCGCTTTGGTACACGGCGATAAATAAAGCCTCTTGGCAGCTTTACTTGGGTGATTATTATGGACGCGAAGATGTCCCGGCTTATGCCGTGCCAGCCCGCGCTGTGGATTATGCGAATCTTCCACCAGCCTGCTCTTTTGTTGGCAGTATCGAGCCGTTCCTTGCTGAAACCGAGGCATATATGAATAGCCTAAAAAATTGCGGAATTACAGCCGCTTTCAAAGTTTTTGAAGGCTGCTTCCATGCCTTTGATCAAATTTGCCCTGATACGGACATCGCTAAGGAAGCGGTTGCTTTCCTAATGGAACATTATAATAATGCGGTCAAGAATCATTTTGCACCGCAGGAGGTAAAAGAATATGAAAGAATATAAACCGCATTTTTCAATCAAAGAAATCTATCCGGATTCTTATGTCATAACGGATTATGGTGTCGGCCAGGGCAAGGTTTATATGTACTTGCTGGCCGGGAGCGAAAAGGCATTATTAATTGACAGCGGATATGGGCTTCTTAACTTAAAGGATATTGTTGGTTCAATAACTGACAAGCCTGTCATTTGCGTATGTACCCATGGCCATTTAGATCATGCGCTGGGAGCAAGCCAGTTTGAAGAAGCATATCTTCACAGTGGCGATTTCGAAGTATACGAACGGCATACGTCTTACGAACTGATTACCGATGCCGGGTTAAAAGGGATATTAATGAAACCGCCCAAGGCCATGCGGAATAATCCAAGCTATATAAAACAGATTGAGAAAATGGCACAAAAGCATTATTCTGGGCTTAAGGCTTTGGACGAGATAAAAAAAATCGATCTGGGCGGACGAACGGCCTCACTTCATCATGTCCCGGGACATACTCCGGGCAGCATTGCGATTATTGATGAAACGTATAACACCATTTTTGATGCCGACGCAAGCGCCCCGGGAGCGTTTTTGTTCCTGCCCGAATCAAGTCCCTTGCTTGAATATGGAAAAATGCTAAGGGATTATCTTTCTTTTATGGAAATGCGCGGAATAGAAAACCGTTATGTCGGGCATTCAAGCAAAGCGGTGAATATCAAGCACCTAAAGCGGCTAATCCGTTGTGTTGAAATCGCGATTGCCAAGCCTAATAAGGGCATCAAAATTAATTCGGTCTTAGGAAAAGCACGCCTCGTTTTTGCTGGCGGTTCATTGATTTTTTGCGGAAGGCAAGGATATTAAGATGAATTATAAAAAATTTTTTACATTAAGCTTTGATGACGGAGTCGAGCATGATAAACGGGTAATTGCCCTGATGAAAAAACACGGCTTAAGCGGTACATTTAACCTGAATGCGGGTATGCTTGGCCATAAGCCACGTCTTGCTAACATCAGCCGCATACCAAAGGATGAAATCAAGCAGGTATATGAGGGTTTTGAGGTTGCTTCACACGGATATAATCATGAAGTTTTCCGTTTTTTATCGCAGAAAAAAACCGCGGAATCAATATCTAAAGATCTAAAGGAACTGTCAGGGCTTTTGGGTTATAACGTTGTCGGACACGCCTACCCATATGCAATGTATACCAAAAAAGCTGAAGCAAGCCTTCGCAAAAATGGCGTGATTTATGGGCGATGGGCGCTGGGCAAGGGTTCTTTTTGCTTTCCGGAAAATCCATTTAAATATATGCCGACCTGCTGGTTTAATGATAAGAATGTCTTTAATCTCATTGATGATTTCATAAAGGCTGAGCCAGAAGATGAGCATATGCTGTTTATGATGTGGGGCCATGCTTATGAGCTAGAATACGGCGTTCGCCGATGTCCCGCGGAACAGCTTGAGCGTATTTTTTCAAGAATTGCCGGGCAGCCCGATATTGCATATTGCACGAATAAAGAAGCCTTTGAATCCGTAAGCCTTTGAATCCGTAAGCCTTTGAATCCGTAAGCCTTTGAATCCGTAAGGGATTGCGGGTCAAGCCCGCAATGACAAGGGCGGGGGCAATGACCGGGGCAAGTGTTGAATCCCCACGGCGCGTCATTGCGACCCCACGCACGGCGTGCCGCACAGCGCGTCATTGCGGCCCACGAGCCGCAATCTCATCAGCAAGCCACGGCAAACTGCTTCATGAATGAATCAAATTCAGAATCAAAATCACTACAGGTGACAACCATAACATGACGCAAATCAAGGCCTAATACGCCAACAATCGACTTTGCGTCAACGATATAGCTGTTATAAGCGATGTCAATGTCAAAATCGCATTTCGATGCGGCATTGACAAAATCCCTGACCTGATTTACATTTAATTTTATTTTGTACTGTACCATTGTGGACACCGGCCCTTTACAATTTATCCTTTATTTTGTGTAGATAGACTAACTTTAACACTTTATATAGTACTTTGTAAAGTACTATTTTTGGTAATTTACATAGATTTTACACGTAAATTTATCTCTTTATACAAATCGGCTTGAATTTTTCCATTTTTTCCATAATTGCAAGCGGTTTTTAGGCATATTGCCAAAAGCATTAATAATAAATCTGTCCTTTGGCAACAACTTCCACAGCGAAAAATGTATTGGCATAATTAAAAATTGTCATGCTTTAGTTGGGTAGAGTGACGCTCGTACTCTGTCATATACTCGCGGTATCTTAGCGGCATGATGTTTCTATGCAGTTTCGGATTTTTGCGTCCTTCTATTGCTATGGTATGAAAAAACATCGTGAAAAGTTCGCTGTAGATAGCCTCATTCTCTGAACAAGGCTGGTCAGCCGGATTAAATTTGAAGCCTTCGGCTTCCGTCACAACATACCATTTTTTCTGCTTCGGGTGCAACCCAAAGAGACCGCGGTTTTCATCATGGATGACAAAATTTTCCAGCGGCAAGCGGTCAGCAAAATGGGGCATTAAGAAAGTCAGGATATTATTCTTAGGCCCGATAGGGCTATACAAAATGCCGTTATCCATCTCTTTGAAGCGGATAAACCCAGTCAGAAGATGGGTCTCCCTGCCGCAGAACCGCGCAAGTTCAAATACTTTCAGCACATCGGGATTGGCGAGGTTATCCATGATGGCAGCCGGATTTTTCATTAAAAGCCCCTTAACAATCATTTTGTAAATTGCTTCCCCTTTGAGGCTGTCCGGTGAGGCCAAAGCCCGGCAGACTGACATATAACCATCAGAACCAAATTTCTGTCCAATCGTGCGGGCTACTTTCACGGCTTTGCCGGGGTCGGGAACGATATGGCGGTATTCGGCAAAAAGGCGCAGGTTCTCCTCTTCGCCAACTTGGATATGGATTTCCTCATGGGGACGTTTCATTAAATATGCTTCATATATTCCCGTAAAAATCCCTTCTAAAGAATCCTCACAAATCAAATAAAGTTCCATCTCCACCTCTTGTCATTTAAGACCCAGACCCGCAGATACTCTTTCTAGTCATTGCTGATATATTCTGTCATTGCGGGCCCAGACCCGCAATCTATTGCAGACCTGCCCATAACCCCTACAGCTGCCCCAGCACGACACTTTGACCATCATAAAGCTGGCGGGCCATGATTTCCGGGGGCTGAAAATTCATATCATCAAATAATGACAGCTGTTTGAAAGTAATTCCGTCCCGGTCGAAAGGAAGCCTTTCTTTTACTGTCAGGAGATTCCTGGTAATATAATCCTCTTCAATGCGGGTATTGTACATCATTTTGCCGCTACAGGTAATAAAATAAAGTGCCCTTTTCAAAACGACGCCAATTTTCTTTAGGTCTTCAAACCTAAGCGCCCCATTCCTCCGCGCGCGGACAATCCGCTTGGCGCTAGTTGTACCAATGCCGGGTACACGCAGAATCGTATCATAATCAGCACGGTTAATCTCGATCGGAAACCTTTCAAGATGGCGCAGAGCCCAATCTGCTTTGGGATCAAGCAGGATATTGAAATTCGGCTTTTCCTCGCTTAATAGCTCGGCTGCTTGAAAGCCATAAAAACGCAGCAGCCAATCCGCTTGATAAAGGCGATGCTCACGCAGAAGCGGCGGCCCGCCCGGCAAAGCCGGCAATAAACTATCTTCAACCGTATTAATGTAAGCGGAATAATATACGCGCTTTAGCTTGAATTTCTGGTAAAGGTTTTCCGCAACGTTGATAATTTGATAATCATTTTCGGGAGTTGCGCCAATAATCATCTGCGTTGACTGGCCGCCCGGCACAAAAGCAGGGGCATTACGGTAAGTGACCAGTTCATTCTTGCTCTGTTCAATGCCCTGCTGGATCTGACGCATTGGGGCAAGGATAGTTTTGCGATGTTTGTTCGGGGCAAGCGTTTCTAGTCCTTGGGCAGTCGGGAGTTCAAGATTGACACTGATACGGTCAGTTATCAGCCCCAATTTCTGAATAATATCAGGGTGGGTGCCGGGAATACATTTCACATGGATATAACCTTGGAATAAATGCTGATTCCGAAGCTTTGATATCGCTTGGTAAATCAATTCCATTGTGTAATCAGGGCTATTAATGATACCGGAACTAAGAAACAAACCTTCAATATAATTGCGGCGGTAAAATTCGATGACTAGGCTGCATATCTCATCGGGGGTAAAAGAAGCCCGCGGTACGTCATTGGTGCGGCGGTTGGCACAATATTTGCAATCGTAAACACATTCATTGGTAAAGAGAATCTTCAACAGGGAAATGCAGCGGCCATCGGCACTAAAGCTATGGCAGATACCGCAAGCGGCTGAATTTCCGATTCCGTTTCCATTATTCTTTCGTTCGACTCCGCTTGACGCGCAGGACACATCGTATTTCGCCGCGTCGGCTAAAATACTTAATTTGTCCATCATCGGCATTTCTTCGCTGATTCTAATTTGCATTATAAATCCCTCAAATAAAAAAGATGGTATTATCTACCATCTATTTTACCGAACGTTTATTCGATTGTCAAGAACGTATATTCTTATTTCAACTTCATCGTCTCAAAAACTCGGTTAAGTGTTGTGGCCTGGGCTGACATTTCTTCTGATGCGGAAGCAGATTCGTGGGAAACTGCTGCCGTTTCTTCCGCTAACTCTGCGTTGGCATGAATACTGGCAGAAATTTTTTCGACGGCTGCATCAACTTCACTGACGGTTGCCTCTTGGTGCTTTAATGATTCACTGATTTCTTGGCTGATAATCATTATTTCGTCCGCTTTTTCCGATACTGCTTCAAGATTCTGCCTCGTTTCACCCATAATCTCAATCCCATTGTTTACTTGAACCGTACTATTATGGATTAGCTGTGCTGTTTCATGGGCGGCTTCAGCACTCATCGCCGCCAGCTTGCTTACTTCCTCGGCGACAACGGCGAATCCCCGTCCCGCTTCCCCGGCGCGGGCGGCTTCTATTGCTGCGTTTAAGGCCAGCAGATTCGTTTGCGAAGCAATATCATCAATAGATTGGATGACGTTTTGAATACTTTGTGAGCTTTTATTAATTGCATCCATTGAATCCATTAACCGATTCATTGACTCGGTTGATTTTGCTAATAAAACTCCCGACTCTGACACGCTATGTGCGGATTTTTGTGAGCGAACAGCATTTTCTTCTACTTTACCCCGTACTTCCGTCACGAATGCCGAAAGATCCTTAACAGCTACTGTCTGCTCAGTTGATGCGGCCGCCAAATCATTTGAACCCTGTGACAATTCTTGCGAGCCAACAGAAATGCGGTGGGCTGTCGAAGCAATCGTTACTGAAGTATTGTGGACTTCCGTAAAGACACTATTTAATTGATTAAGCATTTTTGCTATCGCTATGCCTGGACGGTCTTCTGCTCCGCGTGGTTCGACTTTGAATGAGAAATCGCCGCCGGAAATCCGTTCCAAATAATCTGTTTGCTGATTATTAAACTGCTCCATGCTATGGAAAGAGTCAGCCAATAAGGCAATTTCTCCATAATAATTTCCTTTTAAGGTTTTGACATGGGCCCCAGCTGCCAGATTATTAGCTGCTTCGGTGACGTCATTGATTGGGTTAATGATCATATCTTTTATGGCGGCGGAATTAAGGGCAAAGGTCAGGCCAAACATCAAGGCAAATATTAAAACAGCAACTCCGACCATAATATATATCGGAGCATTAACTATCCTAGCCGGGATAAATGTATACAATATCCAATCATTAGTGACTCGATTCGCAGTATAATACTCTCCACGGATAGTTACCGTTTTATCACCGATATTCCGCAAATTTTTGAATAATCCATTATCCACTTCATAGATATTTTGGAAAATCGTTTCTTCATCAGCATCCAAATAAGGCATATAGGCGTTATTATGATGAACGATGATATTTCCGTTAGCATCAGTAAGGAATGCGCCGCTGCCTGAACCGATATTGCTTTCAGAAACTATTTTTGCCACTGTTGAAATAAATACATCGGCCGCAACTACTGCTGCTATTTTTCCTTCATTCATAATCGCTCTTGATATCGATATGATAAATTCATTAGTTGTTGCATCCATGTAAATATCGGTGATTACTGCATTATTCGGTGCTGCCGCTGCCGGTTTGTACCAATCACGCTCGTATGCTTGCCATTCACTATAATCCGGTTCCCATTCATCACTAAAAATCCCTGTCCCGTCCGGATAACCTATATAAATACAGTAAAAATCCGCTACATTATTCTCATGGTTTATCATGAAATCGAGAATCTCGTCCGGAGTCATTTCCGGTGTTTTTGAATAACTGGCGGCAACAGCATTCACATAGTATACTTGCTCCATTAACCAAGTATTTATTTGCTCTGCGCTATGCGCTGTCTGCGACTTTATCCGCCCCTGAGCCTGTTGATGGATAGATGAACCGCCGATAATGCTTCCGGTCAAAGTAATAATTGACATTCCTATCGCCGATGTGATTAATATCCGCGACAAAATACGGCTACTGATACTCTTCATTAAATAACCACGCCTTTCCAAAAGCTGCAAACTTTGGGCCGATAGGCACAAATTTGCAAACGAATCATAGATTCGTTTTAATCTCCCTCATTTCGCAATAACTAAATTAGACATCCGCAAAAATTGCTTCTGCGTTTGCCTTGATTTTAATATATATTATTTCACCGTTATTAGTCAAGTTTTTTTGACAAGATTACTGAATTATTGTACATTGATTTTGGAGGCAAATATGGATTGCAAAAAAGGAAAATGGGCAAAGGAAATACTAGAGTTACAACATGATAATGGATCTTGGGGCAAAGTTTTTCATACTTTATCAAATCCTACTTCAAAACAGCCTTTAACAACGGAACAAGCACTAAGAAGATTGGAGATTTTGGGATTTACAATAGAAGATAAACCAATTAAAAAAGCTGTAAAATATATGAATGATTGCTTAATTGGAAAAGATAACATCCCAGACCCTAAAGAGAAAACACATAGACCATGGAATAAATATGTAGAATTAATGTTATCTACATGGATAAGAGTTTTCACAACGGACAATGAAATAGCAAACAATATCGCAAGAGATTGGAGTGGAATAATAAATAATGCTTTTGCTAATGGATATTATGATCATAATCTTTATGTAAGCAAATTTGAAGATTTCTTAGGAATGAAAATAAACCCAAAAGCACCCAGATGGAATGATTTTGCTAGTTTTTACACAGTATCATTATTGACAAATGAACTGGATCGGAAAATCGAATCACAATACTTTAAGTATATATTGGAACATGGTGCTGGAATATATTACGTTTACCCTAATAAATTGTCAGAAGTTCCAAGCGTATTTTGTTCAAAGCAAACAACTTATTATTTAAGAGCCATCGAATTATTAGCAAAATATAGTAATCCAGAGTGTAAAAACCAATTAAAATTCGTAGTAAAATGGTTGAGGGATAATATGAAAATAAATAAAGAATGGGATTTAGGCAAAGATTCAAAAGACGGGATATTATTTCCACTATCTGATTCTTGGAAATTTGATGAAAATCGAATAAAAGATTGCACATATAGGATAAAAACTTTATTAGAAAAAATATAAAAGCAAATTGCACCGCCATGAATTCTGGCAAAAGACGATCCAAAACTAATCCCGCCACGGCTTTTTGCCGTCAAGCCAACCGTTTTCTTGCCAATGCAAATAATCCTTAGTCCGCTCACGCCCTGCTTCTCTTTCGGATTTATCAATCATTTTCTGGGCCGTTTTCATAATGAAAAACAAGAAGCAGATTTTAAAGCGCGGCTTGACATTAGTTCGTGATTTTACTCTTTTTGCAATTCTCTCGCACCTCGATTTTACCGCCGCTTTTATTTTATCGCTGACGAGTTCCCATTTCGGCTGAAAAAGCGCCTTCTTAACGATATATGTCCGGGCAATGCCCCAAAAATCAAGACTGTCTTTTATGTCGCGAGCTGTTTTACCCATGCCCTGCCCGATTGCGTTAGTGATGATAACTGCTTGCTTACGGAACATCGGTTTTTCAGGCGAGTGTGCCATCCATTTACTGCCGTAATGGTCGAGCAAAGCTTTCACTTGCCCTGTGGCGTGGAAAACGTAAGTCGGGGAAGCGAACACAATTAAGTCCGCTGATAAAATGCTCTCCCAAATCGGAATGGTGTAATTTTTATGAGGGCAAACGCTGATGTCATGGAAAAAACACGCCTTGCAGCCCGTGCAAAACTCCGGGCAATCACGAGGAAGATAATGCTCAGTTATCTCGTGGCCTTCACCCATTGCAGACAAAAATATTTCTTTCATCGCAAAGGTGCAGCCTTTTTGTTCCGTGCCGTTAATGACAATTATCTTCATCGGCGTTCCTTTCTGTTATTTTGCTTATTTTATTTACTACTCTTCGTTTCCTGTTACCACCGCAATCTGGCACATTTTCATTGTCAGCAGGGCAGCGTCATGGCTTTCTTTTGTTACGCCAGCACAGCATGAGGCATCAACTTTAATCATCGCTTCCGGCATTTTTGTTTTTAGCAATAAGGCATTCGTCACAACACAGATGTCGGTGCAAAGGCCAACCAGCTCTATTTCTAGTTCCTGCTCATGGTTATATAAATTTAAAATATGGTCTGCCAAAGCCAGCGAACCAAAAGTCGGTTTTTCTATTTTGACCGAGTCGGTCAATAATTCTTTGATCCGCTCATTAAGCTCCCAGCCTGAAGTTCCACGGATACAATGCTCAACTGGCAAATTTTTCCCCTCAGCAGTTTCCAGATAGTTGGCTGAATGTGTATCAAGCGTGGCAAAAACATCTTCGGGGCGGTATTTTCTTATTTTGGCGGCAACTTTGTCAACGATAAGCTCTGCTTCCTTTGTCCCTAATGAACCACTGATGAAATCGTTTTGCATATCAACGACAACTAATATTTTTTTCATTTTGAATTTCCTCCCTGTCCGCTAATGCTTAATTCCTAAAAACGGCGCATATAGCTGTTAAAGCTATCGCGCCGAAATTGCTTTGATAATATTGGGGGTTTTATTCGCGGTTATAGTCCCATCGCCATCGCATAGGCGTCAGTTGCCCTTTGCATTTGGACGATATTTGCTGGTTGATTTGCTTGGTTCGCATCCATAAGCTGGTCGGCGACTGTTGTTTCCTCTGACCTTGCTTCGGCATAATCAATGGCTGCATTGGAATATGGCACATCCAAGGCATCCGGGATCACATTACTAAAAGCAGTTCCCCCAGTTAATTCATTGCCGGAAACAGGGGTTTCAAGCTGAAAGTTCACAACTGGGTTTCCGGTCATGCCCTCCCTTGAAAATGAGCTGACCGCACCGTCTTCGGTTACTGTTGCCGAAAATGCCGCTTCTTCATCACGCATGACCCGGGCGGCATTCTGCTGGGAGCGTGACATCTGCTCGCCAATGATATCAGCAAAATTCGCTGATTCGCCGGGCCGCAATTGATTAGTATTCTCTACCAGTCCAGAGTAATCAATTGTTTCGGCGTTTATATCGCTGGGAATTGCGTTAACCCTGTTCATGCTGGCAGCATTAACTTGATTCGTATTATAGATAAAAGGCTCTAGCCCTACAGCACCTATTTGCATAATCTACTCCTTTCTGAATATACTTCTACACCTTTACTTTAACTCAAGCCATAGGGCTTTGTCAAGTAGTTTTTTTGAAAAATTGCAAAAATTCTTTTACGGCAATACAAACCTCAAATAAATTAAATAGCTACTGCGGCTTTTCCATAAAGCAGTCAAGAAATTCTTCTGTCACACTATGCCTAGTGAGATTTCTTTTTTCGCATAGATAATATAATTCTTCAACTGCTGAATATGGAAAATAAAGCGTATTTAGCGGCTTGAATGTTGCTTTGCTTGTTTCTCTAATAACGTGTTTTCTATCATCATCAGGAGCTACAATAACATAGCGCGTTTTAAACCGTGGCAACCTATTATAAAATTCAAGCATACGGGTTAAGCCACTTGTAATGCCCGTCGTATGCTCAACTTCCATTATAGCTGGCATAAGCTTATGATTTTGAAACCATATACAATCTATAAATTTGCCAGCTTGTACAGCTCCGTCATGGGGATAAACCATCGGTTCATCTTGTAAATTATTAACGATTCCGTTTTGCTCTATCAACGGCTTATCGTTATATATAATACCTTTATCATTTTGAGCTATCCATGTACGGAATCCCAGATGAAGCCCGATAAGATAAAGAGCGATTTGAATTTGCGTATGCCGTCTCATTATATTGATATCAATTTCCGCCCCCTCTATAGCTGGCGACATAACTAAATCATAAGTTACCGATTGCATTGGAATTTCACTTATGGCAACGTTTGTTTGCTTTTCCTCAATTACACCGTTTCGGTGAGGGCAAGAGGGCATCCATATTAAATGTTTGTGTCCGTTTTTTATCTCAACTCTTCCAGCTATATCCTCAATCCGTCCTGGATAACAAAAATAAAACTGCGGAGTATGTGCGAGCAAGCTTTCAATGACCGAACGAGTGTTATAACTTGCACCAAGCACCCTATCAAGATTGACTGGGTGATTTTCATTAAAAGCATTCGCAACGCGCCAAATCAATTGGCTAGATATACTCTCAACTTTTGCCGTGTTTTCAGACTCACCTTTCGAGGGTGTCCATCGCTTGATCGATATTGGCCCTTCTGGAATTAGTACATCGATAATGCGGATAACGCCTTTATTTCGAGGGTTAATATAATTATATACTTGATTCTTTGGCAATTGCTTTATCGAAGCCACCACATTCGCCGCTGTTAACTTTTGCATATATTATTCTCCAAAAACGATTTTATAGTTTTAGCAATGCCGTCTGATAGCAGAAAAGGAACTCCATTGCCAATCGTTTTAAACATATCTGTAAGAGACATATCCTGTGGCAACTCAAATTCTTGTGGCAATGATTGGATAGCCATAGCTTCTGCTGCCGAAATACGCCGTTCTTTATATGGGTGTAAATGAACTTCATTATTGCCATAAGCGGCTGTAGGAGAATAGCGGTATCGATGAAGCCGCTTATAGGATTTCCGGCTTACATCACCTTCCAGTATAGTCCGCATTTTTTCAATTCCGCCACGCGGAATAAAATGTGATTTTGAATTGGGGTGATTATCGACATCATTTTTATTAAACCAATATTGGACAGTCAATGATGCCATTGTTTCATCTAATGATATTTCTATATCTCCGCCAAAGATATTTGTTTCGCTCCACGGCAATTTCTTTATTTCATCTGCATTATGTAAAATGTGCTTATTCCACGGAAAAGTGGTTATTTCTCCCGATATTGACACATCATCAAGCAATATTTCGTTTTTTATCCCAATCAATAAAATACGTTCTCTATCTTGCGGAACACCAAATTCAAGAGCATTTAAGAGACGTTCACTAACAGAATATCCCGCTTTGATTATCTTGCTTTTTAACTCTTCATAAAACTTTCTATGTCTCGCCGTACTCCATAATCCTTTAACATTTTCAAATAAGAAAAAATCTGGTTCTATATCAATAATGAGGTTTACATATGCTAATGACAATTTGCCATTATCACCTTCCGCTCCTTTATTTTTACCTGCAACTGAAAAGTCAGGACATGGCGGGCCGCCTATAAAACCGACAAGCTGTCCTTGCTCTTTTGTCTTATTTACAAGCTGCCGCAATTCTTCTTTGCGGCCATTCAGAAAATCATTTATATCAAAATTAAAATATCCATACTTAGGTTGAGGCATATTCATCTTGGCGCGGGAATATTTGTATGCTTTGATAAATGATTGGGAAATTTCATTCACAAAAGCGATTTCATAACCATCTTTTTCAAAACCTAAATCCAAAAACCCACTGCCAGAAAAGAATGAAAAAATGACAGGTTTTGATTCAGCCATAATAAATACCTTTCAGATTAGATTGCGGCCCGTAGCTTAAATGCACTCTACAACTTCCAAATATCCCGGTTATATTCCGAAATTGTGCGGTCGGACGAGAAGAAGCCGGACTTCGCGATATTGGTAAGCATCATCTTTTTCCACTTAAGCTTGTCTTGATAGTCAGCAAACATTTTGTCTTTGACTTCGATATACTCTTCTAAATCTAGTAAAGTCATGAACCAGTCTTTATTAATAAGTTCTTTGTAAAGACGCTTTAGATTTTCTTCATTGCCAGCCTTTAAGGCTTTTTTGCTGATAATGAAATCAAGCGCCCTTTTAATCGCCTTGTTATTTTTGTAATAATCTTTTGCAATATATTTCCCTTTTTCATCAGCATTGATCCGGCGATAAAGCTCAATCACCTCGTCTTTGTCTTTGCCAAAGGTATAAATATTATCATCGCCGACCAGTTCATGGATTTCTACATTCGCTCCGTCCAAAGTGCCAATCGTTACCGCGCCGTTAAGCATGAATTTCATGTTTCCGGTCCCGGAAGCTTCTTTTGAAGCCAGCGAAATCTGCTCTGATACATCACAGGCCGGAATCAGCTTTTCAGCATAACTGACATTATAGTTTTCTACCATCAAGACTGTCATATGCGGACTGACATCTTTGTCATTTTTGATGATCTCCTGCAAAACCAAGAGCAGATGGATAATATCTTGGGCAATGACATAAGCCGGGGCTGCCTTTCCGCCGAAAATGAATGTCAAAGGGGTTAAAGGTTTCTTTCCCTCTTTGATCTCCAAGTATTTGTGAATTATATAAAGGGCGTTCATCTGCTGCCGCTTATATTCATGGAGACGTTTTATCTGAATATCAAAAATCGAATTTTCGTTTAGGCTAATGCCCTCTTTTTCCTTGACATAAGCAACCAGCTCACGTTTTTTGGCTTGCTTAATTTCGTAAATCCGGTCAAGGACCGAGTCTTTATCATAATAATCCAGCAAACGTTCAAGCTTTGTGGCATCTTTTTTGAAGCAATGCCCAATTGTTTCGGTGATAAAATTCGCAAGGGCGGGATTGCAGGACATCAGCCAGCGGCGGAACGTAATTCCATTGGTTTTATTATTGAATTTTTCCGGATAAATTTGATAAAAATTGTGGAGTTCCGCTTCTTTTAGGATGTCGGTATGCAAAGCTGCGACCCCGTTAACCGAAAAGCCATAATGGATATCAATATGCGCCATGTGGACAGTCCGGCTTTTGTCAATGATATGGACCGATGGGTCTTTAAACTGTGCCTTTGCCCTCTTGTCCAGTTCTTTGATATAAGGGACAAGCTGGGGAACGACTTTATTAATGTATTTGAGCGGCCATTTTTCAAGGGCTTCCGCCAGAATCGTGTGATTCGTATAAGCGCAGGTTTTCTTAACAATATTTATTGCTTCGTCAAGTGTAAAAGCTTTTTCTTCAACAAGGATTCTGACTAGTTCCGGGATAATCAAAGTCGGGTGGGTATCATTTATCTGGATGATTGCATGGTCGGATAAATAACGCAGGTCGTATTTTTTGGCTTTCATTTCGTGAATGACCAGCTGCGCCGCATTGGCAACAAGGAAATATTCTTGGTATATCCTAAGAAGATTGCCCGCTTCATCAGAATCATCGGGATAAAGAAAGAGGGTTAAATTTTGAGCGATGCTTTTTTTATCAAAGGTAATGCCCTTTTTTAGTAACGCTTCATCAATGCTTTCAATATCAAAAAGGCGGAGGCGGTTTACTCCTTGCTCGTAGCCAATGACATCAATGTCATATAAACGAGACGTCACTTTATCTTTGCCAAAATAGATGTCATAAGTTATTTCTGATTTATTAAGCCATGAATGCGGTTCAATCCAGTTATTTTTTTCGGCGGTCTGGAGACGGTCTTTGAAAACTTGCTTAAAAAGGCCGAAATGGTATAAAAGGCCAACGCCATCACCGCTTAAGCCAAGGGTTGCAATCGAATCAAGGAAACAAGCGGCAAGACGGCCAAGGCCGCCATTACCTAAGGACGGTTCAGGCTCAAGCTCTAGAATCGCCGCCAGCTCCTTACCTTTGGCCGAAAGAATATCTTTTACTTTTTCGTAAATTCCCATATTTATGAGGTTATTGGACAATAGCTTGCCAATCAGGAATTCCATTGAGACATAATAAACTTTCTTTTCCCCTTCGATTTTGTCCGATACGCTCAAGATGCGCTTAACAACGGATAAGACAACAAAATAAACTTCGTTATCGGTCAAATCCTCAATATTTTTTCCATATATGCTCTTGGAAATTTCATTCAGTTGATCCTCCAAATGTAAAATCAACACATCTTTTTGCAAATTTGATTGTGCAGCCATATATACCTCCTTCAGGGTATTTCGTTTGTAAACCAGTCAGGCAAACCTTTAATGAATCTCGACATCATCTGCCATACAAATCAATAAATAAAATGTTTCATATTTTGCAATTAACTCAAAAACCAGCATCCCTTTTGACTTTATTTCTTTCATTTCTAAGTACGGCTGCGGCGGCATAAGGTCAACAAGGACGCCGTCTTGGCTTAGCTCTGCCGCATATAAGCAGCTGATTTTGTTGACAACCTCACTGACGATATCAAGAATTTCTTCGTTAATGCCGTCATACCGCTCGCGCATATAGCAGGTTGCCAAGGTGGCCATTTCTTGGTTCTTGGCGACAATTGCATAGGCATATTCTTTTTCCCCCTTGGCGAATTGGAAAACGCCGTTAGCAGCGGAAAACTCGTCCGCAAGATAAGCTTTTACCGGATAAATATTGGCATCGACTTTTTGATTTATGAATCTCATCGCCGAGCAAGCGGCATTCACATATTCATCTGCTTCCTTGGGTAAAAATAAAGGAACAATCCGGTTTACGTCGTCGCTTTTCAGGTCGTCTAGTTTAAACTCGTTTTCTGTCAAAGGAAAATCACTTAAGGCTTCGTTAAGGGCGGTAATATCCATAATATTTTGCTTTTCTAAGGCTTGGGCAAAGCATAAATAATTGTCGCTTTGCTTATGTGAAAGCATCCTGACCTGGCCGCTGGTCAAATAAGCGCGTTCAACAGCCATTTCCGCAAAATCCCGGTCAGATGTTATGTCGCCGCTTGTGATTTCGTCATATATTTCCTTGACTTCATCGGGCATCATATAACCCTCCGAAATGGCAATAAGTCCAAGCTTTGCCCTTAATTTCTGGCGTTCTTTATGGAGGACAATCATCTGGCCCCTAGTTAAGATTCCACGCTCAACAAGATAGTTTCCAATTATTTGTGCAACCATATCACACCGGCTCCTTAAAATTAATTATTCCTTATCTGACTAAGTGGCAGGGAACGCCATTAACAAACAAAGGCTGTAATTCGCCCATAATCAGCGGGCGGGCATAACGGATATAACCGTCATTTATGCCGCAGCCATCTTCGGTAATCCATTCTTTCGGCAGGGGACGCTCTACATTGGCGATGGCGTGAATATCATATGCGCTAGTCCCGCATTGATAAGGGTCGTCGCCATTGCGGTCAAGGGTAATCATCATCCCGGTTTTGCCCTCATTGGCAGCAACAACCGCGTCATGCCCAACTTGGAAAGCCTCATTGATATCAGTCAAAGAAGCAATATGGGTAGCAGAACGCTGTAAGGTCGAAAATTCGATTGCGCGAGTCTTAAGCCCGGTTGCTTCGGCAATTTTGCCAGCCAAAATAACGGCACAGCCGGATAATTGCTTGTGGCCAAAAGCATCAACATAATCACTTGCGCTGCCAAGCTCACAGACAAAACGGCCGTCAGCAAGGGAAATTCCCTCTGAAACAGCTATTACAACAGAAGATTTGGTCGCGGCAAGATTTTTTACTTTGTCTAGGAAAGCGTCCAAGTCAAAGGTCACTTCCGGTAAATAAATCGCGTCCGGCCCGCTGCAATCCTCGCCCTTTGATAAAGCGGCGGCCGCTGTCAGCCAGCCAGCATGGCGGCCCATAATCTCAACAATCGTCACGGTCGGTTTTTTCGCGCCAAAGGATTCGTTATCGCGGATGAGTTCTTTCATGCTGGTAGCAATATATTTGGCCGCTGAACCATAACCTGGGCAATGGTCAGTAATCGGAAGATCGTTATCAACCGTCTTTGGCACACCAATAAAAAGTTGGCTTTTGCCATTCGCCGCGGCATAATCGGATAACATTTTGATTGTGTCCATTGAATCATTGCCGCCACAGTAAAAGAAGCCGCCAATGTCGTGTTTTTCCATAATTTGGAAAATTTTCTCATAGGTTGCTTCATTTCCTAAAGCTTTGGGCAATTTGTAACGGCATGAACCAAGAAATGCCGACGGGGTTCTTTTGAGCAGTTCAACATCAGCCGCTGACCCAAGGTAATCATCCAGGAGGCAAAGCTTGTCTTCCAAAAATCCCTCAATGCCATGAATCATGCCATAAACTTTATTTACCCCCAATTTCTTCGCTGCTACATATACGCCCGCAACAGATGAATTAATGACTGCTGTTGGCCCGCCTGATTGTCCTACTACGATGTTTCCTTTCATGAAAAGCTCTCCTTTAAAATTAGTTTAATTAGTTTAATTACTTATAAAATATCATTCGGGAACGATAATTTTCTTTTTGATAGTTTTGCTAAGGCCTGATTGGTTTTTCCCCTCGACTATGACCGTGTTTATCCCAATCTCCAGTTGCAAGGTGGCGGTCCATATCCCGGCCCGCGGAAAGACTTCCTTATTATTAACATATATTTTGGGGTCAATATCGTTTTCGTCCGAAATAGTCCCAGTTATCCGGCAATGGGTGGGGGAAATTTGCTTAATCTCCTCATCAATCATCACCGTTGGCGGCGAGGGAAGAAAAACGACTTGCCCGGAAAAACTCAAAATCTGGCGGCCGCCCCAGTCAATGCTAAAAGGGATTTCGGCAACATCAGTCCGGACACTGGTCATATATTTAAAAGCATTGTCAACGACCGGGACAATTTTATTATGGATTTTGAGATCCATTTTGTTGTAATCAAAATTCTCTAAAGTACCATTAAGCTCAACTTTACGGCTGGTAATGACCCCAAGGCCTTCTAGCTTTAGCTCCGGAGCTTTGGGATGATGGCTAACCAATCGGCGCATTACAGCTTTCCTTAGCGCCCCGTCATAAAGCAGAATATCAAATTGATTCGTTCCTTGTTCCAAATTAAACGTTTTTGACCAAGTGCCATCCGGGGCAATTTCGATTACCTCTTTGTTGATTTTGAGCGTGAGCAAGCTTTTATGCTGGTTGATGTCATGGCCGCTCCCAGTTAACGTAATCTCCTTTGCGGCCGTGACGGTCGGAATGTCATCGATCTTGAGGACCGGGGGAAGAAAGCCGCAAAAAATCGAACGCTTTTCGCGGGCCAGGGTTTCGATATCATTGGCCAGGACAATATCAAATTCATTCGCGCCATCATCTAAGGGCAAAGATACCATGAATCTTCCGTTATGTATCTTCTGCTCTTCACTATTGATAAAAAGCTGAAGGCCTGGTTCTTCAGAGTTAATCATGCCAGCAATTACCATTTTTTTGTTGGTTGTTGCAACAGGGCAACTGGTAATTTCGATAAGCGGCTTTTCGGTTCCACTCATTGTGTCACTCATTGTGTCCCTCCCGATACAGTTTACGCAATAAATGCCTCAAATATTGGTAAAATTTGAGACATTTAAAATACTAACATATTTTTCCACTAGTGTCAAAAAAATTACGGTTCATATTCCGTTGTCCACCGATTGCTAATTCAACAACGAAAGAACGTTGCGGTTGTTCTGGTTCGCTTGCGCCTGCATTGCTTCTTGTACTCTTGATAAAATATTCTGGTTCGAATTCCTGACCATTTCGCTTGCCATGTCGGTGTCGCGGATGCCTGAATTCGCCGCCGTAATATTCTCGGTTGCATTACGCAAGTTTGAAATCGTGCTTTCTAATTGATTTTGGGAAGCTCCCATATCGGAACGCATAAGCGACACGCTTTCAAGGGCAGTCCTGATGCCTTCCATCGTGTCAGCAAGCTGGCTGCTTTCAATACTGACAGAGCTGTTCCCACTGATGGAATCCCAGTTCATATTGCCAATCGTAATGCTAATCTGGTTCTCTTCGCTTGCTTCCGAACCCACTTGAAGCCGTTTTCCGTCAAAACTGCCGTCAAGCAGTTTCTGGCCGTTAAAAGTTGCTGTTTCGGCGACGCGGTCAACCTCGCTCTTAAGGGCGTCCATTTCCGCTTGGATGCTGTAACGTTCCTCTTCGCTAAGAGTTTCGTTGCCAGCCCGCACACCCAGTTCATTCATTCGGTTAAGCATTTCGTTAACCTGGCCTAATGCGCCGTCCGCAACCTGAATGCCGGAAATGCCGTCCTGGGCATTTGCCGTTGCTTTCGAAAGCGCAAATATCTGGCGAAGCATTTTCTCCGATATCGCAAGGCCGGCCGCATCATCAGCGCCGCGGTTAATCTTTTGGCCTGATGACAATTTTTCATTGGATTTTGCTTTTGCAGATTGGGTTTTTTCATGTGAGCGATTGGCATTAATTGCGTTGAGATTATTTTTTATATTCATAGGCAACTCCTTTTTACCAAAATGGAGCGATGTTGCTCCAGAGCTTTCCGTTTGCTCGCAAATATTTTAGCATATTTAAATAGAAAAAGCAAGAGAAAATCTTTAGAAAATTAAATAACAGGTGTTATTAAATAAATTTGCCGTTTTTTGCCAATAATAAAGGTATGCAATTAAGATTCTGGGTCAAAAAAATCCTGTTTATTATCTTTGCAATTTTGCTAATTGCCGTTGGCGTTAATATGTTCCTTGCCCCGCATAATATCGCCGCTGGCGGATTAACCGGGCTTGCTGTCATCGCCGAAGCATATTTTGGCTTTGACCGAACAATAACCGTCTGGGTCGGGCAAGGCATTGTTGCCGCTCTTGCCTTGGCATTTTTAGGCAAGGAAATCTTTTTTAATACGGTCATCGGGGCTGGGCTGCTTCCGATATTTATCGCAATAGTACCCCGGTATCAGCTAATCGGCGACACTATGCTTTCAATGATCGCTGGCAGCGTTTTGTTCGGAGTCGCCGCCAGCACTTTATACCATAATAAGGCTTCCAGCGGCGGGACGGCCGTTCCGCCTTTAATTTTTCAAAAATACTTTAACCTCCGGCCTTCAATTGGGCTGTTGGCCATTGATTCTATCGTTGTCACATTATGCTTGCTGGTATTTGATGTTGATACGTTTTTCTTTGCTATTTTGTCAAATTTTATCACATCAATTGTAATGTCGCAAATCGAAAATGGCGTTAATAAGAAAAAGTGCATTTATATTATCAGCGAAAAACACGAGGAAATAAAAAACGAACTGCTGTATGAACTTGAACGCGGTGTCACTATTTTGCCAGCCACCGGGGCATATACAGGCTCGCCAACCCCAATGCTCATGCTGGTTGTCGGCAAACAGCATTATCGAAAGCTGATTGAAATCGTCAATAAGCATGATGATAAATGTTTTATGGTCACAAATATTGTTGCCGATGTCCACGGGCAAGGCTTTACGTTCGAGTCGGGCAGTGTGTGAGTTGGTTATATAACCTAACCAGTTCTGCCGCCACGCTCCTTACGCCATTCTTTTGATCTTCTGTGAGCCATGATTTTACATCTTTAAGGGCGTTTTCAAGATTTCCGGATTCGATTTTTGCAATAATATTGCCATGATGCTTGATGGAATCACCAACTATATCCGGAACATCCAGTTCGGGAATTGTCCCATCAAAATCGGCACTATTATGGTCAAAGCTTGGGGGAATTCCTGTTATTTCAAAAGTTTCAGGACAATAAAGGCAGCCAAAATTTTCCCCATGCATATCATGGTTTGATATCAGCCAATTCAAAATAAGCACCCGCTCAAAATCGCGCTTTAAGTTTTCATTTGGGAGACGGTCATAAAAATAGCGATGGTGCTGGCCCTCACGGTGGGCTTCGCCAAAAGCAGAATCGGAATATAGCTCTGAGGCATGGACAAGGGATATTCGGTCAGAGGTGAATAGATTTATTTCGACAAGGGTATCGTCATAGTTATGTGTTTTATCGATTGAAAATGGAAACGTGATTGGAAATGTAAAAAACTTTTCAAAAGTCCCATCTTTTCTCCGGGCTTTTTTTATACTAGGATTAATAATTGTCACATCTTGCACAGGCAGTCCCAATGCCTTGCCGATCACAGAAGCAACCCACTCCCGCTCCTGCGTTCCGCCAAGCTTTAACATACTTTTGCCTAGAATCGCTTTTGAAAAAGCCCCTTTTGTGGTAAATAGGGAGGTTTTCCCCGCCATTACTTTTTCCCAATCAAGATTTGATGTATTTCCATATAACGCCACATCATTTAATGCTTCATTCCAATCTTTTAGTTCTGTAAGCTTTGACCATGTCATATCAATATCAGAACGATTAACCCAAAATTGGTCTGTTATAGATAAAGCGCAACTATCACGCAAAACATTTTCTAAATCGCGCCCGATTTTCCGCGCAAGATAAACTTTGTTCATATAGGAACGTGCTAGATTGTCCACACGCTTATTTAACCACTCCATAAACAAAACAAAATCTAGTGATTTTGCCCGCAACCCAAAGGGAAGCTTGGCAGGAATTTTGACATCAACCGAGTTCGTTTCCCTGTTTGCCAAAGCTACCACCTCGTTCCCATGCATCAAAATATATGTTGCCGCTTGAATTCCGGTATGTCTTGGTAAATTACCCGGGATAATATCACCGCCTTGTCTTTAATGCGTAAGAGAGCATAACGCTTGCTTTTCTTAAACCCATTATAATATGAATCTAAAGAAATTAAAAGCGGAAATCTTATGCTTATAAGCTAAGTTTTCCGCATTAATAAACGCATTAGCACCTTAACCGATTAATTATCTCGGCGACACAATCATTTTTCGCAAGCATATAATTTTCAATGCTTTGAGGATAACGCTTTGCCGCAAGCATTTTGGTTTCCCCATACCAATCCCTTTCATCTTTATGCAAGCGCAAATAATCACGAAAGGCAATATGCCTTTTTAATTCTTCCGAGTATTCGGGACAGATATATAGGTGGTGTTTCATTAAATGCTTTTTATTTTCGTATTTGAAGGCCTGTCTGTCTTTTATCCCTAAATCACCTTCATGAATATATCCGATTTGCCCTAGCTTTTCCTTTATTGCTTCAAATATGCCATAATCTTTTATGATAACATCTACATCAATGACAGGCTTTGCTGCCAGCCCCTTTACGGCAGTGCTTCCAACGTGTTCAATCGCTAATATATGACTGCCAATTGCCAAAAGAAGCTCTTCTTTGATACGCCCAAATTCGATTTCCCATTTTTCATCATAAGGAACAACTACAACTTTATCCGTTTTCATTTAGCACCGTTTGTGGCTCTTATTAAATAACTATCATTTTCTTCTGTTCTAAAACCTGCCGCTAGAAAATAAATCGCCTTAACCAGATAGATACTAGGTTTCAGCGATTTTTGATGCCTGCCGCAGACCGGAATCGAACCGGTACGGGTGTTGAGCCCGCAGGATTTTAAGTCCTGTGCGTCTACCAATTCCGCCACTGCGGCATCGTGACTTTATATTTTTTAGTTAAAGCTTTGTTATCAGCCCTTGCATTCCAAAAGCAACGCTTGCGAAACTTCGTTACGACCCAGATGGGACTCGAACCCACGACCTCCGCCGTGACAGGGCGGCGCTCTAACCAACTGAGCCACTGGGCCATCATTACCGTAATTTAATAACGCTTGTTATTTAATTTTAATTAATTTTATGGACCTTCGGGGACTCGAACCCAGGACCGACCGGTTATGAGCCGGTTGCTCTAACCAACTGAGCTAAAGGTCCAGATATGGACATTGCGTATAAGCCGATAATCGGACTCGAACCGATAACCTGCTGATTACAAATCAGCTGCTCTGCCAATTGAGCCATATCGGCAATGTAACAAATTTCTTTGTTATGACCCCTACGGGACTCGAACCCGTGTTACCGCCGTGAAAGGGCGGTGTCTTAACCGCTTGACCAAGGGGCCTTATTTATTTTTTGTTACAACTCCCCGAGTTGGGCTCGAACCAACAACCCCACGGTTAACAGCCGTGTGCTCTACCATTGAGCTATCGAGGAAAACCGGGGGCCTTGCCCGGGGGACGCATCCCGCTGGCCATACCCTCAAAACCGAAAACGAAAACCTTCCCCACCCGCCAAAGCCATGCCTAGCCGGGACTTAGCTGCCCTTGGCGCCGGCGCCTTTGCGCCAAGCTTTTAGGGCTGCTTCCCGGGATTTAGATAAGCATTCGGCCTATTAGTGCCGGTCAGCTGAGCGCATTGCTGCGCTTGCACCCCCGGCCTATCCACCTCGTCGTCTGCAAGGGGCCTTTAAAGGAAAGCCTGGGCCTTCCTTTTTTGGACATCTCATCTTGGGGGGGGCTTCACGCTTAGATGCCTTCAGCGTTTATCCCCGCCGGACTTGGCTACCCTGCGGTGGCCTTGGCAGGCCAGCAGGTACACCAGGGGTCCGTCCACCCCGGTCCTCTCGTACTGGGGGCAGCTCCCCGCAAATATCCAGCGCCCGCGCCGGATAGGGACCGAACTGTCTCACGACGTTCTGAACCCAGCTCGCGTACCGCTTTAATGGGCGAACAGCCCAACCCTTGGGACGTGCTTCCGCCCCAGGATGCGATGAGCCGACATCGAGGTGCCAAACCACTCCGTCGATGTGGACTCTTGGGAGTGATTAGCCTGTTATCCCCAGGGTAGCTTTTATCCGTTGAGCGATGGCATTCCCACTTAACGCCACCGGATCACTAAGTCCTACTTTCGTACCTGCCCCACCCGTCGGTGTCGCAGTCAAGCCTCCTTATGCCTTTGCGCTCTGTGAATGGTTTCCGACCATTCTGAGGAGACCTTTGAGCGCCTCCGATACCCTTTCGGAGGCGACCGCCCCAGTCAAACTCCCCGCCAGACATTGTCCCATGCCCGGATGGCGGGCATGGTTAGGAACCCAGTACTTAAAGGGTGGTATCCAAAGGGCGGCTCCGGGGGGGCTGGCGCCCCCCCATCAAAGCCTCCCACCTATCCTGTACATCAAGCACCGGATCCCAGCATCAAGCTGGAGTAAAGCTCCATGGGGTCTTTCCGTCCTGGCGCGGGTAGCCAGCATCTTCACTGGCACTTCAATTTCACCGGATGCATCGTCGAGACAGCGCTCAAATCATTGCGCCTTTCGTGCGGGTCAGAACTTACCTGACAAGGAATTTCGCTACCTTAGGACCGTTATAGTTACGGCCGCCGTTTACCGGGGCTTAAATTCAGCGCTTCGGGTTGCCCCTTACGCCTCCTCTTAACCTTCCGGCACCGGGCAGGCGTCAGCCCATATACTTCACCTTGCGGTTTCGCATAGACCTGTGTTTTTGCTAAACAGTTGCTTGAGCCTATTCTCTGCGGCCCGCTTTCGCGGGCGCCCCTTCTCCCGAAGTTACGGGGCCATTTTGCCGAGTTCCTTGACGATGCTTCTTCCGTCGGCCTTGGGATTCTCTCCCCATCCACCTGTGTCGGTTTGCGGTACGGGCACATGGCGGGCAATAGCGGCTTTTCTTGGCACTTAATACGCGCGCTTCGCTACTTTAGTCCGCTCCGCGTCGCCCCCTTGGGTTGCAGGGCGGGTTTTCCGCTCCCTGCCCCTCATGGGCTTGCCCCGGGGTTTCCGTCCCCCGGGACGCGCTCCTTAAATGCGTCCCCGCAGTTCTGCCGCCACATGGTACAGGAATCTAAACCTGTTGTCCATCGGCTACGCCTCCCGGCCTCGCCTTAGGCCCCGACTTACCCGGGGCAGATCAGCTTTACCCCGGAATCCTTGGATATCCGGCCGGAAGGATTCCCACCTTCCTCTCGCTACTCATTCCGGCATTCTCTCTTCTTAATGCTCCACCGCTCCTTGCGGTACGGCTTCGCCGCAGTAAGAATGCTCCTCTACCGGGGGAGGGGGATTCCCCCTCCCCCCCCGGGCTTCGGCGGCGTGTTTGAGCCCCGGACATCTTCGGCGCGGGACCTCTCGGCCAGTGAGCTGTTACGCACTCTTTGAATGGATGGCTGCTTCTGAGCCAACATCCTGGCTGTCCTGGAAATCCCACATCCTTTGCCACTTAACACGCACTTGGGGGCCTTAGCCGCGGGTCTGGGCTCTTTCCCTTTCGGCCGCCGGACTTATCTCCGGCGGCCTGACTCCGCAGGAGCGCCTCCATGGCATTCGGAGTTTGATATTCTTCGGTAAGCTTTGACGCCCCCTAGGAAATTCAGTGCTCTACCTCCATGAGGCTCCCTGCGGGCTAGCCCTAAAGCTATTTCGAGGAGAACCAGCTATCTCCGGGTTCGATTGGAATTTCTCCGCTATCCACGCCTCATCCCCGCCCTTTTCAACGGACGTGGGTTCGGTCCTCCGGCGCTTTTTACAGCGCTTTCAACCTGGGCATGGATAGGTCACCCGGTTTCGGGCCTGCGCCAAGTGACTTGCCCTTACGGGCGCTTACGCGCTTTTAACGCTTGCTTTCACTTCGGCTCCGCATCTTGGATGCTTAACCTTGCCGCATGGCGCAGCTCGCCGGACCGTTCTACAAAAAGTACGCGGGGCCACTTTGAATAGTGGCGCCACAGGTTGTAGACACAGGGTTTCAGGTTCTCTTTCACTCCCCTCCCGGGGTCCTTTTCACCTTTCCTTCACAGTACTGTGCGCTATCGGTCACTGAGTAGTATTTAGCCTTGCGGGGTGGTCCCCGCGCATTCCCACAGGGTTTCACGTGCCCCGTGGTACTCTGGATCCCGCTGAGCCGCGCCGGGCTTCGCATACGGGGGTGTCACCCTCTCTGCCCGCCCTTCCCAGGGGCGTTCTGCTGCCGTGGCGGATCTCGTTGTGCGGTCCTGACCCCAGGCCATGGATGGCCTGGTTTGGGCTCTTTCCCGTTCGCTCGCCGCTACTTAGGAAATCGAAGGGCTTACGCCCTTTTTTTTCTTTCTTTTCCTCCGGCTACTTAGATGTTTCAGTTCGCCGGGTTCCCTTCCATGCGTTATGGATTGGCGCATGGATGCATGGGGGGTGCCCATGCGGGTTTCCCCATTCAGACATCCGCGGCTCATGATGGATATTTGCTCCTGGCCGCGGCTTTTCGCAGCTTATCACGTCTTTCATCGGCTCTCAGTGCCAAGGCATCCGCCCTGTGCCCTTTGTTGCTTAACTTGTCACATAACTCTGGGAGCGGCATCTTTTTACGCATGAGCCGTGGAAAGCTTGCTTTCCTAAGGATTGATGTGTAAAAAAGATGGCATTTGCGGAGCAAACCCAGCGGGGGGACAAAGTCCCGGAGCTGGCGCTTCCATCATTACTTTCCTTCCCTCCGCCGTGCCTAGCGTGGCAGGGCATCGGGATTTTATTTCTTTGCATTTCTTTTTTGGATGTTTTTGGTTTTCGTTATTCGGTTTTCAAGGTACGGTGTCATACAAGGTGCGTACGAAATGAACATTTGTTCATGAACATCTGTTCATAACATTGGTTCATAATGCGAACTTTTTTGTTCGCAATGGGCTTAAGTGGACTCGAACCACCGACCTCACGCTTATCAGGCGTGCGCTCTAACCGGCTGAGCTATAAGCCCGGTTATCAAACTTCGTTATTACATGGAAGTTTATTTAATTACTAGCTTCAGTTTAATACAAACTTTATTTGATAAAAACTTTAGTTGGTAAAAACCTTAGTTTTTTGCAAACTTTAGTTTATACAAACTTCCAGTTTGATGGAGACGGTGAGACTCGAACTCATGACCCCTTCCATGCCATGGAAGTGCTCTCCCAACTGAGCTACGCCCCCAAAGGGTATCCGGCAGCCACCTGCTTTCCCATATCGTCTCCAATACAGTATCATCGGCCGCATTCAGCTTAACAGCCTGCCATAGGCAGGCAACGTGTTCGGGATGGGCACGGGTGTGTCCCGAATGCGCATCGCCACCGGAAAGCCCGGCACGGGCGGTGAAACCCGATGCGGGCATATGTCTTGCTGGGCGGCCATGCCAATGCCCCCATGCAAGCAAGCTTGCTTAAGGCACGGACATCAATGGCCAAGCCCCAGCCTTTTGGCTAACTAGCCCCTTGGCTAACCAGCCCCTTGGCTAAATGAACAGCAATGCAACGCCTTACTTAAGACCTCAGAAAGGAGGTGATCCAGCCGCACCTTCCGATACGGCTACCTTGTTACGACTTCACCCCAGTCACCGGGCCTGCCTTCGACGGC
>Ga0099364_10000118_pt1 | contig 130189 bp, 126 predicted proteins | sample TergutTh196P3_FD_73070 | JGI IMG/M metagenome (GOLD analysis project Ga0099364, IMG submission 73070) | Microcerotermes parvus P3 segment gut microbial communities from Pointe-Noire, Republic of the Congo - Th196 P3 | ecosystem: Host-associated > Arthropoda: Insects > Digestive system > Gut ...
AAGCACCGCACAAACATGCTATAATAAAAATACAAAAAATTAACAAGAAAGGTCTTGATTTTAATGTCCAAATGTGCTACAATTTTAGCAAGCAAGCAAGCAAGCAAGCAAGCAAGCAAGCAAGCAAGCAAGCAAGCAAGCGGGTAACTCCGTTCTTTTGGCGTGGTTTAAATTTTATATAAATAAATGGGCAACTACTTTCTGCTTTAAGCGGAGGGTAGTTGCCTTTTTGTGTGCGGGACGGGCAAGCCCGTCCCCTACAGAATAAAATTCTAACCTATTGCACAGGTGGCAAATTTTTCGTAGGGGCGACCGCCTCGGTCGCCCGAATAAATACAATAAAAAAAACAGGAGGTAACTACCATGTTATCAAGAAAAACAACCCGCAACCCCCGCATTATCCCTATCCTAACCGCCCTAGCAATTTTCATCTCAATCTTCGCCATGCTGAATGTTTCAGCAACTGACGAATGTGAGTATTGCGGACAAGACCCTTGCATTACACCTGTCGGCTACCACTGCAACGACTACCAAAAGTTAGTCGCTTTCGCCCTGCAAGGCGATAACCTCAATAAGTTAGGGTGGGATTTGGCAAACCCCGAAAGTTGGGGTTTTCTAAATCCCCTAACCGGTACGAGCGATGTAACTTGGAACAGTGCCGAACAAAAAAGGGTTACTCATATTAATATTTCTAATAAAGCATTAACAGGCACGCTTGAAGTTTCGGACTTTACAGCATTGAGTACGCTAAACGCCAATATAAATCAGCTCACAAGCATTAACGCTTCAAACAGCAATTTAATACGTTTAGAAGCAGGCGCAAACCAATTAACAGCCATTGTTCTTTCCGGCAATGCCAATTTAGAAGAACTATACGTAAGCGCCAATCAACTGACAACCCTTGACGTTTCAAGCAATACTGCGTTAACTCATTTGCTTGTACACGGCAATCGCCTCACAACCCTTGATGTTTCAAATAATGCAGCTTTACTCAGCTTAGGTGTATCCGATAACCGCCTCACAGCCCTTGACGTTAATGCAGCGTTAAGTCAACTGTACGTGCAAAACAACCAACTCAGAATCCTTGATGTTTCAAGCAACACTCAATTAGGGATGCTGAACGTAAGCAACAACCGACTCACTGACATATCCTCCCTTGAAGATTTGACAAATCTTACCGCAGTTATTGTAAGCTATAACCTGCTTAACTTGCAAAGCGCGAAGGTGCAAGCTTCAATCGAAAAAATACAGGCGACTGTAGACGGCAATGACGGCATATTTGAATACACCCCGCAAAAATGCCTCGCTTGCAAAAGTTACCCTTGCATTTGCGACGGCAATCATGACGATGTTCAAAGCGGCGGCAACTCAGCCAGAGACGCAATCATAAACGGCTTCGGCATAGGCGGCGAAGCAGGCAGCGTAAACAACAGCGGCAAAACCGAAATCAGCGGTCATTTTGAAAATGACACCTACATAAAACACTCCGAAATCCCGCTGGTTTACACAGCTGACAAAAATTTCGCAGATTTCAGAGAAGTCCGCATAAACGGTCGCCGCTTAACCAAAGGAACGCATTACACCGTCAAAAGCGGCTCAACAATCATCACCCTCCTGCCCGAATATTTAGACACGCTTGAAGCGGGAGAGCATGAATTGAGCGTTCATTTCAGCGGGCTTGCGGTGGTTAGAGATTCTTTTACCGTTGAAGATGCCGAATATGATGATGTTTCGACTTTGGCGGGGATTTTGGGGGAATTTGATTCAATTGATAATTGACGATTGACAGCTTACGGGTGAATCACCGCTTTTGCTTTGGGCAGGAGCGGTGATTTGCAATGTATAGTTTACAGTTTACAATGTACAATTTAGGTTGACATTTATAATTTTTTATAGTATAATATGTTAAAGAGCAATAAATAAAGATGAGATGCGGGGAGAGGTATTTATGAAATATATCATTTTACTTTATGATGGAATGTCGGATTACCCTATAGAAGAGTTGGGAGGCAAAACCCCTATGGAGGCGGCGAAAAAGCCGCGGTTGGACAGGCTGGCGGAAAAATCGCTGTTAGGGCTGGTAAAAACCGTTTCGGACGGAATGGCTCCGGGCTCGGATGTAGCTAACCTTTCGGTTTTAGGCTACGACCCTGCGGAGCATTACACAGGGCGTTCGCCGCTTGAAGCAGGTTCTATCGGCATTGATATGAAGGATGGGGACGTATCGTTCCGCTGTAACTTAGTCACGCTTTCGGACGAGGCTGACTACAGAGATAAAACCATGTTAGACTACTGCGCCGATGATATTTCAACCGAGGATGCGGCGGTTTTGATTGAACATCTCGCAAAGCATTTTCAAGACGGTGAGCTGTCAAGCTTTAAGCAGTTTAAGCTTTACGGCGGTGTCGGCTACCGCCATTGCCTGATTTGGGACGGCGGGACGTTGGATTTAGGTACGCTTACCCCCCCTCACAATATCACAGGCAAAAAAATTACAGATTATCTCCCCGCGCATAAAAATGCGGAGGAGCTTTACGCTATAATGAAGAAGAGCTATGAATTGCTGAGCCGTCACCCTATTAACATAGAGCGCGTCAAAAACGGGCACGGAGCCGCTAACAGCGCGTGGCTTTGGGGAGAGGGGAAGCGCGCCGCATTGCCCGGCTTTGAAAAGCTTTACGGGCTGAAAGGCTCTATGATTTCGGCGGTTGACCTGCTTAAAGGTATCGGACGGTTCGCGGGGCTGAATGTCGTCAACGTACCGGGCGCAACGGGCTACCTTGACTCCAACTTCAAGGGCAAAGCGCAAGCCTGCCTTGATGAATTCAAAAACGGCGCGGATTTCGTTTACGTGCATATGGAAGCCCCGGATGAGTGCGGGCACAGAAGATACACAGAGGGCAAGGTGCAGTCTATAGAAATTATTGATAACGATGTTTTGGGAATCCTGTTGCCTGCCCTAGAAGAATATGACGACTATAAAATGATGGTTCTGCCGGACCACGCCACCCCGCTGTCCTTGGGAACTCACACAAACGACCCCGTGCCTTTCCTGCTTTATCAAAAAACAGTAAACCGCCAAGGCAACGCCATATTCTCGGAAAAGACCGCCGCAGAAACAGGCTTATTTATTGAGCCCGGGCATTCTTTGATGAAATACTTTTTAACTTGTTAAGGCGATTGACACCCCCGCCAAAATCTACTATAATAAACAAGTACAAAACAAAACCAAGGAGCGTTAAAAATGGTAACTGAAACATTCCTCATATCAGTAAAAAACGACATCGGATTTAGACTTTTCTTCGCTGACGAACGGAACATTGAGTTTTTACAAGGGCTGTTAAAGTCAATTCTGAAACTGGACGATGGCGAATACGAGGTCATCGAAATCCTCGACCCGCACTTGCTCCGCGAATTTCACGGGGACAAACTAGGCATTGTCGATGTAAAAGTAAAAACCAAAACAGGGAAAATTATCCACATCGAAATCCAACTCAAAGTCCGCCCGGGCATGGAGGAGCGCATTATTTATTATGATGCTAAACTAATCACAGAGCAAATCGGAAGCAGTGATAAATACAAAGACTTAAAACGCGTAATCAGCATCATAATCACCGATGAAACCCTTATAAAAGCAAGCCCGCTTTATCATCACCGCTTCACATTCTTCGACCCGAACGCAAACATCGAACTATCCGACCTCATCGAAATTCATACTCTCGAATTAAATAAACTGCCGGATAATTTTGACGGCACGGAATTATGCGACTGGGCGAAGTTTATCGCCGCTAAAAGCGAGGAGGAATTGGAAATGGTAGCAAACAGGAATACGCAAATCAGTAAGGCTGTAGTTAAGCTCCGCGAATTGTCAGCGGATGAAAAAGCACGGGATATGTATGAACGCCAAGAAAAAGCAAGGCGAGACCATGAGTGGGCTATGGATTATGCTCGGGAAGTGGGTATTGAGGAGGGTAGGCATAGGGGACGGCAGGAGGGTCGACAGGAAGGTCGGCAGGAGGAGAGACAAGAGCTTATCAAAAGAATGAAATTATCCGGCATGTCCGAAGCTGAAATTGAGAAGATTCTTAAATTGTAAATTGTTCATTGACACCCCCGCTCAAATATGCTATAATAAAAATACAAAAAATTAACAAGAAAGGTCTTGATAAAAATGTCCAAATGTGCTACAATTTTAGCAAGCAAGCAAGCAAGCAAGCAAGATTATCTCTGCCCTAACCGCCTTGGCAATCTTCATCTCAATATTCACCATGCTGAATGTTTCAGCTGAAATATTTGACGGCGATGGTTGGTCTTTCGATACTGAAACAGGCGAACTCACAGTTTCCACAAATGAGGGTACAACAGCTTGGCGAGGTGCAGTTACGTTTAACGATGTAACAACCGTTATAATCGAAGATGGCGTTACGGTAATAGGTCTTCAGGCGTTTAGCGGGACAAGCATAACCACCATAACAATACCCGAAAGCATTACCGACATATATGCTTACGTATTTAATAATTGCACAAACTTAACTTCAATAATCGTTGAATCCGCTAACAACAATTTTTCAGATATTGACGGCGTATTGTTCAATAGAAACGCAACCGCGCTACTCCAATACCCAGCCGGGAACGCAAGAGCAAGCTACACAATCCCAAGCAGTGTTACAAGCATAGGGCGTGATTCGTTTGCATATGCAAAACTAACCTCTGTTATAATACCGGAAAGTGTTATGAGCATCGGGCATTTGGCGTTTCGAGCAATTACTGACCTGCTTTCGATAACTTTCAATTCACAAATTCCACCTACTTTAGGTATATATGTATTTGCAGATAGTAGTAATTTAACAACAATATATGTCCCATACGGTGCAGAAGAGGCATATGCGGAGGTTGAGCAACTGAATCGTTTCACCATAAAGGAGATGTGCGAAATTTGCGGCAAAAATCCTTGCGTTTGCCCTAAACCCAACCCCCCCGACCTTAGCGATAATGGCGATAACGAAAGTAACAACCGCGGCGGAAGCTCCGTAAGAGATGCAATCATCAGCGGCGGCGGAATCGGCGGCGCGGCAGGCAATATAAACAGTAGCGGCAAAACCGAAATTAGCGGTCATTTTGAAAATGACACCTACATAAAACATTCCCAAATCCCGCCAGTTTACATAGCTGACAAAAATTTTGCAGACTTCAGAGAAGTCCGCATAAATGGTCGCCGACTGACAAAGGGTACACATTACACCGTCAAAAGCGGCTCGACAATTATTACGCTCCTGCCCGAATATCTGGACGCACTTGATGAGGGAGAACATGAATTGAGCGTTCATTTCAGCGGGCTTGTGGTGGTTAAGGCTTCGTTTACCGTTGAAGATGCTGAGTATGATGATGTTTCGACTTTGGCGGGGATTTTGGGGGATTTTGATTCAATTGACAATTGTTAACTGCTAATCATCCTTCCCGCAAACCCCTATGTACTCGCAGTAATTGCAGATTTTGCTTTCTTCCAGCGGCAGGGCGGGGATTTCGCCTCTTTTTAGGCTTTCAGCCATCTTTATGACAAGACCCTCCGAAAATTCGCGAAGTTCTTGAAGCTGTTCGCCGTTTAGGATATGATTTTTTGAAGCTTCATAGGGCTCGCCGGATTTTTTGAAGCTTACGGGCAGGTATACACCCTCCTTGTTTTTATCCATAGCGGTTATGATTTCTTCATCGTCCAGTATTAACCCCTCGGGTCTGTGCGTGCTGTTTTTCAGCTTTTGAATATCGCCGTCTTTCACCTCCCCGCGTTTAAGCGAGGGGGTGTGATTTTTTGCGGGCATATATAAAACGCCTGCGGGAAATGCCTCCTTGTATTTGCCGCCTCTTTTTGATTTATCGGTAAGCGCGAAAAGATAGATAAGCATCTGCATATTAAGCCCGTGAAGCAGGTTGGAGGGCTTAAACTTCTGCGTCCCCGACTTGTAGTCAATCACACGAACGTATAATTCACCCTTTTGGCTGAGGTATGTATCTACGCGGTCAACCGTTCCGAAAAAGTAAACCTCCGTGCCGTCGGTAGCGGTAATTTTCATCGGCGGCTCGCCGTCCTGCCCAATCTTATATTCAAATTCAGACGGGACAAACAGGCTTTGTGACAATTCCTCCCTAATCCGCAGTACAACCTCTAAAACCGTGTCGGAAAGCTTTTGGTAGATTGCTTTAAAGCGAGCGGTTTTTCCGTATTCCCCGCCCATCTCCTTGTCGTAATAATCGCTCATATATTCATTGATGCAAGCCCTTATATTGTCATCAGACATGGCGGGCAGAGAGCCGCCGTTTACGGCGAGAGCGTCAAAAAGCTTGTAGAGGCAGTAGTGTATGACATTCCCCCTTGCCATAGCCTCCATATCTATTTTTTGGCGCGGGTAGAGCCTCAGCCCTTTTTTGCAAAAGTATCTGTAGGGGCATTTTTGATAATCCTCAAAGCTTGTAGCCGAAACATAAAGCTTATCCTTACCGAAAAGCTCCGCGCTTACGTTGCTTTCCAGAAAGCGCGCCTCGTCCGCTTTCATGCGGGCAAGGCTTTCAATCTTTGCGGAATATTCGGGCAGTCTTGAAAGAGCCTCCCGCAGGCTTGCCGATTCGGTGTTGCTTTTATCATAATTTTGCACAAAGCTGTAATAAGCCGCCCGCGGCGTTACGCAATATGATGAAAGCGGCACTTCCTCGGCGGTTGCTTTTATATGATTGCCGAACATATTCAAGGTTTGTGATACAATCACCGACGGGTAAAGCACCCTGCCGGACGTATCCGCCGGAGGATAGGTGATATATAAAACCTCGCTCGGCGCGGACAATACATTGTAGGCTACAAACCTCTCGTCGGCGATTTTAGCCTTTAAGCCGTTTGAAAGCTCTATACCCGCCGCTTTGAGCGCGAGCCTGTCCCTCTCCGAAAAAAGCCCCTCGGCTTTAGCCGCAAAGGGCAGTTCGCCGTCATTTGCGCCAATGACAAAAACCGCCTTGGGATTCGCAAGGCGGGAGAGGTGCGCCGGCATAAAGGAGACGCAATCCAGCGTTTGCGGCGGCGATGACAGGGTCAGCTTAGAAGCCGCCGTGTCAAATAAATCCGCAAACTCGGCAAGAGTAATATCCCTGCCGCGCAAAATACGGTGAAAGACCTCCAGCAAGCCGCATAAAAGCTCCCAAAGCTGTTTATGCTCTCTGGCGATTGCCAGCAAGCCCGGCTGAGCAGGCTCGCAATCGGCGATAACAGCTTGAACCGCCTCGTCAAGCCTTACATCGGCAAAAAAATCATAAAAGGCTTCGCAGATTCTGTCCCCCGTGGTATGGAAGCAGGCTTTAGACAGCTTGAACAGCGGCTTTGTGATTCTGAGGCGAATTTCCTCCGCTTCCTCCTCAATAAAAGGCTCTCTCCACATTTTGGGGGTTACGTCCCACTTATAGCAATACTGCTCTATCAGTGCCGCATCAAGAGCGTTAAGCCCCGAAAATCCCGTTTTTACATACCTTAACCAATCGCCCGCCGTCAAAGACTTCCCCGCCGCCAATTTAAGCGCGGACAAGACGAAAACCATCACAGCCTTATGGCGGACGCTGTTATTCTCATCTATATAAAACGGAATCTCATACCGCTCAAACGCGCCCTCAAAAATCGCCGAATACAAATCAGCGCGGCGTGAAACCACGGCTATATCCGAATATCTAAGCCCGTTTTCCTCAATCAGCCGCTCAATCTGCGCGCAAACATAATCGGCTTCGTTATAAATATCAACCGCTTCATATATGCGGACATTTTCGCACACGCCATCATACCTGCCCCGCGTATTCCGCAGGATATTTTTGCTTAAAAAGCCTATTTCGGGGGACTTGAAGCGAACGCCGTCCTCGCAGGTCGTTTCAAATACCTTTACCCCATGCTTTTCGGCGGCTTGAACCAGCCTGCTCCTCGTACTGTTGACGGCTTCAAATACGGAAAATCCTGCTGAACCTCTATCCTCGGTCGTAAGGCAGATGTGAACACTTTCGCCGGCGGATATAATCACGTCCAGCAGGGCAATTTCATCGGCGGTAAAGCTCTTGAATTCATCGATAAAAATATCATGCCCCTTAAAAAAACCGCTGACTGCGGCTCTTTCCGCCGCCTCGTTAACGGCGTTCAACTCATCCTTGAAGCCCGATTCCGTAAGAATTTTAACGTATTCGGAGTAAATCACCGATATATCCGCCGTCTTTGCCTTAACGCCGCCGCTCATAAATGAAAGCTTGTCCGACAGCAATTCCGGGGATATGCTTGAAAGCGCAAGCTCCTTTATAATGCTGAGGCTTGAATCGATAAACCTCGGCTTTCGCGCCTGTTTACCGTAAAAATTAAGGCTTTTGCTTTCCGTTACCTTTAAAAGGGCATAGTACATAAGTACCGCCTTTACCGTATCATCGGCATAGCGACCTTTCCTGCCGCCGCACTGTATAAAAATGTCGGCGGCAAGGCGTGAAAAAGATAAAACCTTAACAGCGTTGAACCTTTCAGCTCCCAAGCGTTTATAAAGCATTCTGTCATATTCAAACGAAAACTGGTCGGGGATTATAACGATAGCACCGTTTTCGAAAGCGCGTTTATCAATTCTTTCCATAAGGAGCGAGGACTTACCCGTCCCCGCTCCGCCCGTAATGATATTTAACATTACTTAATAAAATCAGCCAAAACGCTGTCCATGTTAGGGCAACCGATTTCCTGCAGGCTGTACTGAACCCTTACGGTGGGCTTGTTTATTTTGATTACCCTGTTTAAATCAATCGGTGTTGCAATCACAACGGCATCGCAATCCACGCGGTCAATGGTAGCGGTCAAATCGCGAACCTGCTCATCGCCGTAACCCATAGCGGGCAATAATTTGCCTATGCCCGGATAGGTTTTAAAGGTTTCCGCCAGCTTGCCGACTGCGAATTCACGCGGGTCTACAAGCTCCGCCGCCCCGCATCTTTTAGCCGCGACAACGCCCGCACCGATTTTCATTTCGCCGTGGGTAAGGGTAGGACCGTCCTCAATGACCAGAACTCGTTTACCGCGGATTAACTCGGGCTTGTCAACGCTTAAAGCAGAAGCCGCATCGATTACAACAGCTTTGGGATTCACCATCTCAATGCTTCTGCGTACCGTCTGTATATTCTCAAAATCCGCGCTGTCGATTTTATTTATAACGACAACGTCAGCCATTCGCAGGGTAATTTCACCGGGGTAATAAGAAAGCTCGTGCCCGGGGCGGTGCGGGTCTACTACCGTAACCATCAAGTCGGGCTTATAAAACGGGAAATCGTTATTTCCGCCGTCCCACAAAATGACATCACAGCCATTCGGGTCATTTTCTGCGGCGCGCAGAATATCCTCATAGTCAACACCTGCATAGATGACATTCCCGCGCGCTATATGCGGTTCATACTCCTCCATCTCCTCAATGGTGCACTTATAAGCGGCTAGGTCTTCAATCGCGGCAAAACGCTGAACCCTTTGCGCTTCAAGGTCGCCGTAGGGCATGGGGTGGCGTATTGCGATTACTTTCAAGCCGTGAGCAATCAGGATTTCCATTATTTTATTCGAGGTCTGGCTTTTGCCGCAACCTGTCCGCGAAGCACCGACTGCGATTAAAGGCTTCACGCTTTTGAGCATGGTGTTTTTATGACCCATAAGGGTAAAGTCCGCCCCTGCGGCGTTTACCTTAGCCCCCAAGCTCATAACGGCATTATAAGGCACATCACTGTAGGCGAATACGCACTCATCGACATCGAAGTTTTTAATCAAACTCTCAAGCTCGTCCTGCGCGTGGATGGGAATCCCGTTGGGGTATTGCTTTCCGGCAAGGGAGGCGGGGTATTTGCGGTCCGCTATGTCGGGGATTTGCGCCGCCGTGAAGGCGACTACGTTATAATCGGGATTGTTTCTGTAGTAGACGTTAAAATTATGAAAATCTCTTCCCGCCGCGCCTATAATGATTACTTTTCTTTGGCTCATAAAAATCATACCTTTCCTTATTTAAGATGCAAAATTATCAAAATAACCTTGTATTAATACAACAGGAGTACCCTTATCACCCGAGCCGCTTATCAAATCGCAAAGGCTTCCTATTAAGTCAGTATACCTCCGCGGGGTTGTGCCTATACTCTTTTCGGCGCGCGGCTTTTTCGATGAGCCTATCAGAGCCTTTACCTCGTCCTCGCTTTTGCCCGCAAACTCGTTATCAAGCATAAGCTTCAGCTTAATCTCGCTGGGCGTTCCCATTAAGCCCTCCGTAGCCGCCGGTGAAACAATCGGGTCGGCAAGCTCCCATATTTTCCCTACCGGGTCTTTAAACGCCCCGTCTCCGTAAATCAAAACCTCAATATTCTTGCCCGATGCTTCCCTAAGCTTCGCTGCAATTGAGCTTACTATATTCTCGCAATCCCTCGGAAACAGCTTTACCGTATCTTCCCCGGACTTATTCGAGCCGAGAAGTCCGTACCGCTCATTATAGCCGCTTCCGCTTACGGGCTGTGACAATATTTCGTCCAGACCATAAACAATTTCCGCTCCCGCTTCCTTTAAAAGACGCTTAGACCGAAAGCGCGTATGCACGTCACAGCAGAGCACATTTTTCGTAAATTTCAACACTTGGCGGACATCATTAGCGAAAAGTATACTGACATGCTCGCCGTATGACTTATAATGCTCTACATAATCTACGTTGGTAAAGACGTGCTTTGTATCAAAGCCGAATTTTTCGCGGTATTCCTCCTCGGTGAGCAGGTCGGCATAGGGGTTTACGCCGTGCTCATCAAGCATGTCCCAAGAAACAAGCTCATTTCCGACCTCATCGGCGGGGTAGGAGAGCAATATATAGAGCTTATCACAGCTGCGCGCTATTCCCTTTAAGACATTTGAAAAGCGGTTTCTTGATAAAATCGGGAAAGTAATGGCAAGCGTTCCGCTCGGGAATTTATTTTTAACGTCCAAGGCGATTTGAGCGCAGCTTGCATAGTTACCCTGCGCGCGTGCCACTACTGCCTCGGTTACTCCCACAACGTCCCTGTCGTTTAATGAAAGCCCCTCCTCCTTAACCGCATTCATGACGCTGTCCGCGACGATTTGAGCTATGTCATCGCCCGTTTTAATTAAAGGAGCGCGTATCCCTCTGGCTACCGTGCCTGTTGTTCTCATATATTAATCCGTCCTTTCCGTAAAACCTCTAACCTCTTATTAATAGTATAATACTTTAAGCCCGCAGTGTCAATATTTTTAAGGAAAATATTTTAATAAAGCCCCGCTAATTGCGGGGCTTTGCTTCTTTATTTCTCCTCTTTTTTGGTTACGCCGTCTGTTATGCTTGTGCCCAGAGCCTCCTCCAAGGATTTTTTCACCTTTGAGGTATAGTCCTCGTTTGATACCTCCGTCAGCACGAACGAGTTCTTAGTCCTGTCATATTCAAGCGAAAACTTAACATCTTTCGGAACGCCGTTTTTATCTAAAGCTTCCTTAATACGCTTATCCGTATCTTTTTCGGAAAGCTTATTGTTCAAAATATTTGAAACAGACGAGAAAGAATTTTTGCCGTAAGTAAATTTACGCGCGGCGGCAACCCCTGAGTTTCTTGAATAAATTCCGCCGTTAATATGGCTTCTCAAGGAATTAATGCTTGTAATCATAATTATTACAACTCCCGTTATTTTTTTGAATTTTTTGATTTATGTATATTATACCATATGTAAACGGCTTTTGTCAATATTAATATTTAAAAAATTCAACATATTTTAAATAGAAAAGTTATTTAAAGGAGAGATTTATAATGTATTGTTCTAAATGCGGCTATAAAAATGCCGAAAATTCAAAGTTTTGCATTGTGTCACGCGAAGGAGAATTTCCTCAAACCTCATTCCTAACCCCTAAAACCTCCCCCGATATTTTCAATATCAAGTCAACGGCTTCATCAAAGTCAAGCTTTGTTGTGTCTGCTAAAACTGCGTCATCGGCTTGTTTTAAGGGGGCTGTTTTGCGGTTCATATCGTTGTAATCGCGTTTGTTTACATCGGCTAACACTTCATCAAAGGAAGATTTATCCCCTTTTTCCGTAAGCTCCAGATGCCTGCGGCGTGCGCGCTCCTCGGCGGAGGCGGTAAGGTATATCTTCAAATCCGCGTTTGGCAATACTACCGTTCCTATATCCCGCCCGTCCATGATTACGTTATTTTCACGCGCTATAGAGCGTTGCAGCTCAAACAAAAAATCCCTAACCGCGGGAATTGCCGATACATCGGACGCACCCATTGAAATTTCGGGAGTTCGTATTTTTTCGGATACATCCGCGCCGTTTAAAAAAACATGCTGAGAGCCATCGATAAATCTAAGCTCCGGCTTGATTTTCGGGAGCTCTTGTATAACCGCGCTCTCGTTCTTGGGTGGTATTTCCTTGGAAATTACATGATAAGCAACAGCGCGGTATAAAGCCCCCGTATCAACATAAATAAAACCTAAAAGCGCGGCAACCTTTTTTGAAATCGAGCTTTTACCGGCACCGGAAGGACCGTCAATTGCTATATTTATACTCATAAAAATCATTCCTTTACATATTATTAGCCGCGCATACCGCCGTGCAGAACGCAATTTGAAGATTAAAGCCCCCCGTATAGCCGTCTAAATCCAAAACTTCCCCCGCGAAATAGAGGGATTTTACAAGCTTTGATTCCATCGTTTTGGGGGATATTTCCGCAACGTCAACGCCGCCGCTTGTTATAACCGCTTCGCTGAACGGTCTGAAATCCCGTATCGTAACGGGGAACGCTTTCAGCAGGCTGACAAGCGCGGCTCTTTCCGGCTTAGTCACGGAATGGACGGGCTTGTCCCCCGCGACCCCCGATAGTTGCACGACCGTCTGTATAAGTTTATTCGGCAGTAGCTTAGAAAGGGAATTAGAAAAAAGCCTGTTGGGAATTTCAGCGAAGTCGCGTAGGATTCGTTCATTGAGTGCTTTTTCGTCCAGAGCGGGTTTAAGGTCAATAAACGCCTTATACCGCCCCCGCTCCATATCGGAAATATGCGCCGACGCGCTTAAAACTAACGGTCCCGATATGCCGAACCGGGTGAAAAGCATCTCACCCTGTTCACTGAAAATAGACTTTCCAAGCTTAGCATCAAAGATTTTGAGGTTGACATTTTTTAGGGATAACCCCTCCAGAACAGCACAATAGCTTTCCTCCGCAACAAAGGGGACTAACGAGGGGCGGAGCTTTTTTATTGTATGCCCGGCGGCTTTTGCAAATTTATAACCGTCCCCGTCCGAGCCTGTTTTGGGGTATGATTTGCCGCCCGTTGCCACTAATACGGATTCGGCGTAAAATGACGTTCCTGAAACGCAGTTAACACCCTTAACCTGACCGCCCTCTATAATGAGAGAGCTTACTTTCACATTATTTTTTATTGTAACGCCGCGCGCACGGCAAGCATTTTCCAAAGAAAAAACAATATCGGCAGATTTATCGCTTACGGGGAAAACCCTGTTCCCCCTCTCCGTTTTCAGCGGCACTCCGAGCTCCTCAAAAAAATCCATGCAATCCCTTGAACTGAAATTTGAGTAAGCCGAGTAAAGAAAACGAGAATTAGTCGGAACATTCTCCGTAAATTCGTCAAGACCGCAGTTATTTGTAAGATTACATCTGCCCTTGCCCGTAATCAGCAGTTTTTTTCCCAAACTGTTATTACGCTCTAAAAGGAGCGTTTTTTTACCCAATTCGGCAGCCGTAACAGCCGCCGTTAACCCCGCCGCACCGCCGCCTATTATGATACAATCATAGCAGGCATAGCTCATATTTTAACAATCTTGGCATAATTCGCCATCAGCTTTTTAGTCCCCGCCGTATCAAACGCAATCTCCAGCATCATATCGTTTGACATGACCTTAACCGATATAACCATCCCTTCGCCGAATACGTTATGCCTAACCCTGTCGCCGACCGAAAGCTTTACGGGAGGATTTTTCTCTTGGCTTTTCGCAGGCTTTAAAAACGTGGCTTTAGTGTTTAGGGGTGAGGCTTGGGGTGCAGACTTAGTACTTAGGGTTGGGGGTTGAGGCAGGGGATTAGGTGTTAGGGGTGAGGGGGTTAAATCCTCAACGCCGCTCTCCCTCTCGACATATTCATAGGGGATTTCTTTTACAAAGCGCGAGGCTATGTTTCTGCTCGTATTCCCGAACAGCATTCGTTGCAGGGCGTGAGTAATATAGAGCTTTTCCTTGGCTCTGGTAACGGCAACATAGGCAAGGCGGCGTTCTTCCTCTAAATCTTCAAGGCTGTCCAAGCTCCTTGTTCCGGGGAAGATTCCTTCCTCCGCGCCTATTATAAATACAACGGGGAATTCAAGCCCTTTAGCGGAGTGCATTGTCATGACCGAAACCGCATCGGCGTTGGGGTCAAGCCTGTCGGCATCTGTATAAAGTGAAATTTCCTCTAAAAATTCTGATAAACTGCCCGCTTCCCCTTGCTCGGCTTTGCCGTTCATGAAAGCGACCATATTTGATTTTAATTCGCGGATATTTTCAAGGCGGGTAATTCCCTCCTCGCCCAAGCTGTCCATATAAGCCTTATACCCCGTCATATTAAGCAGAGCATCCAAAAGCTCGTCAAGCGGCTTTTCCTCCGCAATAGCCGCCAGCTTCTCAAAAACGGCGGCGGTTTTCGTAAGCAGGGAAGCTTTTTTTGAAAGCACGGGATAATCATGAGAATTTTTCATAACCTCAACAGGCGACATGTTTAGGTCAAAAGCAATATGTTCAATTAAAGAGAGCGTACTGTCGCCGATTCCGCGCTTAGGCTCGTTGATAATCCGCCTGAAGCGGAGCATATCGCGGCAGTTGTTAATCACCGAAAGGTAGGCAATAATATCTCTGACCTCTTTTCGGTCATAAAACCGAAGCCCGCCGATTACTCTGTATTGCAAGCCGCTTGACGTAAGCGCGCCCTCAATGCTGTTTGATTGGGCGTTCATACGGTAAAGAACGGCGAAGTCCTTATAATTCCGCCCCTGCTTTACCCCATCTAAAATTTTATTGGCAACAAACCTTGATTCGGAAAACTCGTTTACTGCTTTGTAAACCGTTACCTTTTCGCCGTCCCCCGCCGCAGTCCACAGCTTCTTTTCTTTCCGTGCCTCGTTATTTTTTATAACGGCATTCGCCGCGTTTAAAATATTCTGTGTAGAGCGGTAGTTTTGCTCTAACCTTATAACGGCGGCGTTAGGGAAATGCCGCTCAAAGCTGAGTATGTTTTCAATAGTCGCGCCGCGGAATTTGTATATTGACTGGTCGTCATCCCCCACCGCGCAAAAATTTTTATACTTAGCCGCAAGTAGGGAAACCAGACGAAACTGCGCCGTGTTAGTATCCTGATATTCATCTACCATGATATATTTATATCTGTTTTGGTAACGCTCTAAGACATCGGCGTGTTCATCAAACAGCTTCACGGTAAGCCTTATAATATCGTCAAAATCCAAAGCGTTGGCTTCGCGCAGGCGTTTTTGGTATTCGCTGTAAACGCGGGCTATCGTCATCTGCCTAAAATCATTTTCGGAATCCTCATCAAATAAGTCCGGCGGTATAAGCTTATCCTTAGCGGAGGATATAATACCCGCTACAGATTTCGGCGGGAAACGCTTGTCTGATATATCCAGAGCCGCAAGGCAGTTTTTTATAAGGCGCAGGCTGTCATCGGCGTCATAAATGGTAAAGTTATTATCATACCCCAGATGAACGATTTCGCGGCGCAGAATACGGACACACGCCGAATGAAACGTCGCCGCCGTAACGTCAAGAGCCTCTTTCCCCAAAGCCTGCAAAAGTCGTTCCTTCAGCTCGTTCGCGGCTTTATTGGTAAAGGTTATGGCAAGGATATTCCAAGGCTTAACGCGGTTTTCGGCGGCAATGTCCGCAAGCTTTGAAACTTCCGCTTCGTCCTTTTCGCCGTTATAGCTGTTTAAAAAATCAATATCCTCAGCACCTATTGAAGCGGGCACATACTCCGAGGCGTAAGCGTTGCCGAATTTCACCATATTAACAATACGGCTCACTAAAACAGAGGTTTTGCCGCTCCCTGCCCCCGCAAGGACCAAAACTGCCCCCTGCACGGTGAAAACGGCTTTCTTCTGCATATCGTTAAGCCTTGAAAAATATTTATTAAGAGCGCGCCTTTTCGCGCTTGTAAAAGCATTGGTTTCCATAAATCACCTATACTCCTTAACGGCTAAGTATTACCCCCACACCAAGTGTCACGACTTAGCCGGTGGGGTAATATTTCAATTTTGATACGTTTAAGTATAACATAAATTAATCTAAAATGCAAGTGTTTTATTTTGATGTGTTTGACGCGTGCTGAAAGCTAATTAAAAATAACCGCCGCTATTCAAAGTCGGCGGTTATTTTTAGATGCTAACTTAGCCCTTGGGGTAGAAATTCTCAATCATTTTAGCCTTTTCGATGGAGCCGTTGATTTTCAGCTTTCCGGTTAAAAACAGCTTGACGGAATCCTTTTCGCCCTTTATCATGCCGACTAAATCCTTGTATGAAATCGTAAGCTCGGCGTCGTTATCTTTATAGTCATACGGTTCAATCGTGATTTTGTCGTCTATGATTTCAACGTAAAAAGTTCCCTCTCCTTCTCCCTTGATATTAATTTGGTAGGCGAGTTTGCCTTTAAAATTGCTTGCGTCTGCCGGAGCAAAAAGCTCCTTTAGGTTCGTAAAGGCTTGTTCAAACGTCATAATTATTACATCCTTTCACTAGTATTTATTTAAGTATAACATAATTTTCCGGCTATGTCAACCAAAAATATGTCAAATACATGGATTTTTTTAACGATTTTTTTAACGGATTTTTTAAAGACGAATTGTGTTGTTCTTGCAAAGTTTGCACAAATATTCACGGTTTTATAAACAAATTATACAAATATAGTAAAAGCTTATTGACTTTTCTCGGAAATTTAGTTATAATTAACATGGACTGAGGGACGGGGAGCTAAGCGGGGACGAAGCCTCTGAAAAGTCTCTGAGAAGCCCTTGAAGCCTAAAGCCTAATGCCCGAATCCCAAAATCCTTGTTTAAGGTGGTTTAATCATGACTGTTCAAACAAAAACGATTTTTATAGTTGACGATAACGATGTCAATCTGTTAACTGCGGAATCGGCTCTTGAAGATTTATACGATGTATATACCTTGCCGTCCGCCGCAGGTATGTTCGAGTTGCTTCAGGACATCAAGCCGCATTTAATTCTGCTTGATATAATTATGCCCGAAATGAACGGGTTTGACGCGATGGAGAAAATCAAGTCCGATGAGCGGTATAAGGATATAAGCGTAATCTTTTTAAGCGGACAAGCGGATGTTGAAACCAAAGCGCGCGGGTTTAAGCTGGGTGCTAAGGACTTTATCCAAAAGCCGTTTTATCCCGATGACTTGATTCGGCGTCTAAAGCTCGCCTTCCAAATAACCGTCGGCTAAGCAAATAACAATAGCAAGCTTAAAAATCAAAAATTAATTGTTAATCGTTAACTGTTAATTGTTAATTGAAAAAGGGGGTCATATTATGCCTGTTAAAAAAATTCTCAGCTTCCAAAAAGCGAAAAACTTGCCGGCTTTGCTTGTGATGCTGGTGTTTTCGGTCTTTTTTGTTATGTTTATTTCAAGCTATATTTTCGTATCGGGTATTATGGCACAGCATATGAGAAAAGAGACGGAGAATACGCTCACCTCTATTGAGCAGCAGCATATGGCGGACCATCGCGAATTAGTTACGATGATGGGCTTTGTTACCGAGACGGTTCAATCCATGATGGTAAGCGAATTTATGGTTGATGAAGCCCGGATTCCGAGAATCAACAACTACATATCTAACATAACAGGCTTTTCAAAAGACATTGGGCAAACCTCGGGGCTGAACGGCTTTACTATATATTATACGGAAACCGACTTTATGTATCACGGGCTTAACCAAGAGCCGCCGGAAGGGTATGACCCAACCATACAGCCTTGGTATATGATTTCGCAGAATATTGGTCACGCGCTGGGTAGCACCTCTCCCTATACAGACGAATTTACAGGGAAAATGACAATCACCCTAATCCAAAATATCTTCAATCATGACGATGATATTATAGCAATCCTTCTGCTTGATGTTCTGCTTGAACAAATGTACAATAATCTTGACCCGCTGGAGAGCGATGGAATTTACTGGTTTTTGATGGACAGGGAGCTCAACGGCGTTGTCCACCCGGACGAGAGCCTTATCGGAGCCAATATGCACGATTTAGGCGATGACCTGTACGATGCCGCTAACGACCTTGAAAGCGGTGCAGCTATTTCCGAACGAACGATAGTAAGCTATGACGGTGAAAAAAGAATTCTTTGGGCGAGGCAGTTTGCAAACGGCTTTTACGGAGGAGTAATTGTTGAACCGAGAGCTTACCTCCGCCCCCTTTATGAGCTTTCGTGGTATCTGGGAGGGATTGGCGTTGTTTTAGCTTTGATGCTTAGCGCGATTCTTGTCAAAATCGCAAAACAAAGGCTTAAAGCCGAGGCGCAGAGTATCACCCTGCTGGAATCTATGCCGCTGGGGACGACTTTGTGGCGCAAAAATGCTCCAAAAGACCGCTACGAGCCTTTGAGCGCGAACTACGAAATGTTAAAGCTGTTTGAAACAAGCTCTGCCGTTTTGTTTGAAAGCTTTGAGCTGTTTTCGCCCGAATTTCAGCCCGATGGCGCAAGCTCAACGGAAAAACAATTAGCTATGATGAACAAGGCTATGGAGGAGGGGCACATCAGCTTCGAGTGGATGCACCAAACAGAGCATGGCGACCCTCTGCCCTGCGAAATTACGCTGACGCGGACTCAAATCGGCGAAGATATTTTCGTAGCGGGATACGCGCGCGATATGCGTGACGAAAAAGCCTTGCTTGATAAAATTAAATCCGAGCATAAGAAAATCGAAAAGCTGGCGCATTGGTATCAGACGGTTCTTGACGCTATTCCGCTTCCGGTATTTGTCATTTCCTCCGATATGAAATTTTCGTTTGTCAATTCATTTGCGGCTGAATTTTTAGAGATTGAACGGGATGAAATGATTGATAATAACTGCAACATTGTAAACCTAAGCGTTTGCAATACCGACCAATGCTTTGTCAAATGCGCCCAACGGGGAGTGAATAAGACCTACTTTAAATATAAAGATTTATCTCTGATTATTACCATTAAAGAGCTGATTGATTTAGAAGGCAAAAAGGCGGGCTTTATCGATATTTGGCAGGATATTACCGAGGTTGAGAATATGGCGAAAAAGAACGCCGATATTGAAGCTGCCAATAATGCTAAATCGCTGTTTTTGGCAACTGTCAGCCATGAAATCAGAACCCCGATGAACACAATTTTGGGTATTTCGGAAATTCAGCTTCAAAACGATGACCTTCCGACCGAGGTGGAGGACGCATTTACGCAGATTTGCTATGCCGGGGATTTGCTTCTGAATATCATTAATGATATTTTAGACCTCACTAAAATCGAATCGGGCAAGCTGGAGGTTGTCCCCGTCAGATATGATATACCCAGTTTGATTTATGATACGGTGCAGTTAAATCATCTGCGCTATGAAAGCAAGCCGATTAATCTGAAAATCACGGTGGATAAAGATACCCCGCTTGAATTTTTCGGCGATGATTTCAGAATAAGGCAGGTGCTGAATAACCTCCTCTCAAACTCTTACAAATATACCGATAAGGGCGAGATTGAGATGACGGTTTTTGCCCAAGAGCTCACCTTCGCGCAGGATAAATACGGCGCGGACACGATGCTTATCCTAAAGGTCAGAGATACGGGGCAGGGATTAACGGAAGAGCAAATCAGTAAGCTGTTTGATGAATTTACGCGGTTTAATCCCGATTTAAACACCACAGTCGTAGGGACGGGGCTGGGGATGAGCATAACCAAACGCCTTGTCGATGTCATGAACGGCGAAATATCGGTTGAGAGCCAGCCGAATGTCGGCTCTGTCTTTACCGTAAAGATTCCCCAGAAGCGTATAGGCGATGAGGTCTGCGGTGAAGAATTTACCGATAAATTGAAGGATTACAGCTTCAGAAACCGTGCAAGAGCTAAAAAGCTGCAATCGCGTGAATATATGCCTTACGGCAGTGTCTTAGTCGTTGACGATGTAAGCTCAAACCTACAGGTTGCAAAGGGTATGCTGATGCCCTACGGCTTAGAGATTGAATTAGTTCCCAGCGGATTTGAGGCAATTGACAAGGTTGAGCAAGGCAAGGTATACGATATTATCTTTATGGACCATATGATGCCTAAGATGGACGGGATTATGACCACGCAAATCCTGCGCGAAAAGGGGTATCAAAACCCAATCGTAGCTCTTACGGCAAACGCCTTGGTAGGGCAAGCCGAGATGTTTATGAAGAATAAATTCGATGGATTTATCTCAAAGCCCATTGATTCGCGCGAGATGAATACCATATTAAATGAATTTATCCGCAACAGAAAGCCCGATGAGGTTGTTGAAGAAGCAAGGGCGTTGCAAAAGCAGATGCAGGAGCAGCAAAGGATGCTTAAAGCCGCCGCTATTAAACAAGACCCCGCCGTTACAACCGAGCTTGAAAAATGCTTTGTTTGGGATGCGGGAAATGCCATTCCGATTCTTGAAGATATATGCGCCTGCCCTAAGGACAGCTTGGACAAGGCGGATATTGAAAGCTATATCATTGTCGTCCACGGAATGAAGAGCGCGCTTGTGAATATCGGCGAAAAGGAGATGGCAAAGGACGCTCTTAAATTAGAGCACGCAGGCAAAATAAGGGATTACGCCATAATCGAAGAATTTACCCCGTCCTTCCTCAAAGCAATTAAGGGGCTGGTAGACAGATATACGCCCAAATCTGCGGATTCCGGCAGTGTTGCCAGCTGTGAGAAAACCTTTTTGAAGGAAAAGCTTGAAGAATTCATAAAAGCGTGCGAAGGCTTCAATAAAAAAGCCGCTAAAACGGCTCTGAAGGAGTTAAACGCTAAAAGCTGGGACTCTGAAATAAGCTCCGCACTCAATGAAATCGATAGGGCATTGCTGCACAGCGCGTTTAAAAGCGCAAGCCAAAAAGCAAGGGAGCTAATTAAATATTAAGACAATAAAGCCGCGTCTTACGCTTGTGTACGTAAAACGCGGTTTTGGTTTTTCTATATCAGTCTTTGCTCAATCCCGCGCTACCAGACGCCTTAGCTCCTCCAAAACATTGTTTCCGCCCAGAGAAATGCTTCCCGCCTTATCGCAAATCCGCTCAATGTATTCCATCTCTTTGAGCTTGTAGAGAAGCTCGTTTTCCTCCATAAGCTTCGCCGTTTCCAATAGACTGCGGGTTGAAGCGATTTCCTCGCGCCGCGTAATCACGCTTGCCTGCGCCGCTTTTTCGGCTACAAGCACACTGTTCATAATCTCGCGGATTTCACCCGGCAGGATAATATCCTTAATCCCCGCCTCTGAAAATTCCACGAAAAACTTCGCTTCCTTTTCCTTTAGCTTTTCTAAAACACCGCCGGAGATGCTATCCTTTTGCTTTAACAGCTCATCAAAGCGGAAACGCCCTACAAACTCTCTTACGGTAAGCTGAACAAAGGAATAAAGCTGCGTGAGCAGAGAGTTGATTTCATTCATCGCCTTTACGGGCTCGGTGATTTTAAAATTGCAGGTAAAATTTAACCTGATTGAAACTTTATCGGCAGTCAAAATCTCCTGCCCGGGAACGTCAATCTGCTGTAGTTTCAAATCAACGATTTTATGCGAAATCTTCCGCCCGCTGTTCCAGAAATAATGCGTTCCGGCGGGTAGCTCGCTGTCCAATTTGCCGCCTATGTAAAGCAGAGCCGTTTCGCCCTCCGATACTTCGATTTTAGTATACAGCCCCGTGTGCATACATATGAATTCGGCGGGCTGAACACCGTCCGTTGATTTGGGGTCGGTTATATCAAAATGCTTGAAGGTATTTTTTTCAAATATATCCCAAAACAGATATTCGCCCCTCTCCAAAGCACCCGTAATCCGCCCGTTTACATAACGCAAAGCAATTTGATTATCGGGAACAGTAACCTTTACCGTGCTTTTTTCAAAAAGAGGGTCGCGTAAAAGTATACTTTCGTCCAAACCGTGCCGAGCAACAGGTCCGTTAGCCTGAACGATTTCAACACTTTCGCCGAATATAGGGTAATAACTATGCTTCCCCGCTTCAAGCAAGCGGATAAACTTGCCGTTTTTTATAAGATAACCCCTTTGCCATTCTCTTATAACTATTTTCATTGGAATCAATCCTTTCTGATTGTAATTATATCACATTATTCTTTGCAAAGCAAGTAAATAATAACAAAAATAACCTTACGCTATGTGCTGACTGTATCGAATCGCCTATTAAAATTAAACAAAAAAATCTTGAATTTATTGTAAAATTCGGTTATGTTGGCTATTGACAATTTTGCTGTTATCATATATAATTTAAGTATAGAAAGGATGGTTTTAAATATGAAAAAACTAATATCAGCAGTACTGGCTCTGACTTGCGCGGTAACAGCAATCGGAACGGCGACTTTCGCAAACAATGAACCTTTAGACGGTTTAATTGAAGGAATAGAGTTTAAAAGTGTGACGGAGCTTGAAACCTACTTAGCCGAAGTGCAGAAAACAGGTAAAACACCCGGTGTGAGCGGAGAAATTTCAAAATACCTAAGCTCTATGGATACTCTTTATTACCCCAAAAGCCTTGACGCAAGCAAAGATATTAGCACTATTTTTGTAGCTTCGACAGAAGTTTTCGTTTCTTTTAAATTCGGCAATCAGTTCAGCGAATTTAAGCATTATATTGATGATGCTACCGCAAAAAATAAAATCGAAGAAGCAAAAACAATGCTCACCGACAAAGAATTTTCAGCGACAAGCAAGGTTCAAGGGGAATATACCGTATATTCCTACGTACTTGCAGGTGCTTCCAACTATATTTGGGTTCAAGACGGTAAAACTTTCAGCTTAGTATTAAACGGAACGACCGAATATGACAAGCATTACGACCTTTGCTACGCCGCCTCAAAGCAACTTAATAAGGGCGACAACACAGCTGTAAAAAAAGAGGAAGCAAAAACAGGGCGCACAGGCTGGGTAAGAAATTCATCTACCGGGCAGAGAAGATATTATAAAAACGGCGAATATCTTGTAGGCTCTCACATTTTCCCCGATGGTAAGGAATATGTATTTGACAAAAACGGTATTTATCTTGGTCGGCGTACTCCGAAAGCGGGTTAAGAGCTTGTTTATAATGTCCCCTCTGCTTCTTGGGTTTTAGAAGCGGGGGGATTTTTTTGTGCGGTTTATTTAAAAAAAACCTTGATATTTGAAGGTGTTTATTGTATAATTATATAAATGTTGTCCTTTTAAGCGGCATGGGCAGGATTGGCAAAACTGAAATATGCCAAAAATTATTTCATACATATAAAGAAAGCAAGGACTTTAAGATTAAATATATCGGCTGGGTCGCATGGAACGGCAGCCTTAAAAACACGCTCTTAGGCAAATTCCCCGAAATCGCTGCTGATACGGCGGATTATTTTGGTGATGTAAAAAAACTGCTCAGCCGTTGTGGGAGCAAATTTTTACTTTTCATTGACAATATGAATGACTTTACAGCCGAAGATGTCAAGGAGCTTAACGCCCTGCCCTGCCGCACCGTTGTTACCTCCAGAAGCGATGAAATAGATAACTTTATCCCCGTTACCATTAAAAGCCTGCCTAAGGATGAGTGTATTGAAATATACAAAGGGGTTTTTAAAAACCGGGAAAAAGAGCGGGAATTTGAAGATGAGATTATAAGAGAAATCGCTGAAAAAGCCGACTATATAACAATCGTAATAGAACTGCTCGCCAAAACGCCCGCTTATCGGAAACAGAGCTTTTAGAGCAATTAAACCGCAACGGGTTTAACCTTTCGGGGATTAAAAATAAAGTTGGCAAGGACAAGCGTTTCAATGAAAATATGTCCTCACTTTTTGATTTATCGAAATTAACCCAAGAGGAGATTTTAGCTCTAAAGCAATTCTCCCTCTTCCCGCCCCAACCCTTGCCGTTTGAATATGCCCAAAAATGGTTCGAGCAAGAAAACTCCGACATTTTAAACGACCTCTCAAACAAAGGCTGGCTAATCAAAACCGAAGCAGGCTTTTATATGCACCATGTTATTTCTGATGTTGTTAAATATGAGAATAAGCCTAGCTATAAGGAATGTTACGGCTTGGTTGACATGATGGGAGATGATTTAAATTTTGACGTGACTGAAATATTCACAACACGCTTGCCGATTTTGCCGTTTGGTGAAAAAGTTGCGAAGCATTTTGGGGGTATTGAGGATGAAAATATTGCAGACTTAATACATAATACTGGGTATATTTATAAATACTTAGGCGAATATGACAGGGCTTTGGAGTTTTACGGTAAAGCTTTGGAAATTCAAGAAAAAATTTTAGGCAAAGAACACCCCGATACCGCAACGACCTATAACAATATGGCGATAGTTTATGACAATCAAGGCGAATATGACAAGGCGTTGGAGCTTTACGGTCAAGCTTTGGAAATCAAAGAAAAAATTTTAGGCAAAGAACACCGCCTTACCGCAACGACCTATAACAATATGGCGATAGTTTATAAAAACCAAGGCGAATATAACAGAGCTTTGGAGCTTTACGGTAAAGTTTTGGAAATTAGTGAAAAAATTTTAGGCAAAAAACACCGCCTTACCGCAACGACCTATAACAATATGGCGGTAGTTTATGAAAAACAAGGCGAATATGATAGGGCTTTGGAGTTTTATGGTAAAGCTTTGGCAATAGATGAAAAAATTTTAGGCAAAGAACACCCATCTACTGCAATGACCTATAACAACATTGCGTTAGTTTATTATAATCAAGACAAATACGACCTAGCCTTGGGGCTTTATTTAAAATCATATAAAATTTTTATAAGCAAACTCTCCGAAAATCACCATTATACAAAGAACACTTATATCGGCTTAAAAAAAACATATCTCAAAAAACACCCAACCCAAACCCCAGCCGATTTCGAGCGTTGGCTTGAAGAGCAGATGTCAGCGGATAATTTAGTTATGATTTAGAGCGTGGCAGTTATTAACTGAATAATTGTATCTATTCAGTTGCTGAAATCTTGCACCTGTGCAAGAGGGTTATGTAGGGGACAGGCTTGCCTGTCCCGCCAGTAGCGAAATGATGCGTTTTTTTTGCTTGACAATGATTGTTGGATATGATATTATTAGATTATAAAATTGTTTAGGAGGTTTTACCATGACTGAATTAAAAGTAAAGCCCAAAATTGACGTTGCGTTTAAGAAAATCTTTTCTGAGAATTTGGACTTATTGAAGTCTTTGGTTTCTGCGGCGTTGGGGTTTGATGCTAAAAAAGTTGAGCTTTGCCCGAATGAAATACCGCCTGCGGAAGTAGAGCATAAATTTTGCAGGCTCGACCTGCGAATTAAGGTTGACGGGCAGGAAATTGACATTGAAATACAATGTTACAAACGTGATGATTTTCAAGCGCGCGCCGAATATTATTCAAGCCTTATGTTCACGCGGCTTCACAAAGGCGAAAATTATGCTAAAATCCCTAAAACTGTTTTAATTAATATTGTTGATTATCCCGTGTTTGATTGTGCCGAGTATCATTCTGTATTTATGAACATGGAAACAAATCGCCATGAAGTGCTGACTGATAAGAAAGTGATTCACTTTTTTGAGTTGGGCAAGATTCCGTCACTTGAAAACTCTAAAAGTAATATTGAACTATGGCTTAATTTAATCAGTGCCGATTCTGAAGAAAAAATTGAGGCATTAGAGAGCGTACCAATCGTTGAAATCAAAAAAGCCATTGGCGAAGTTAAACGGCTCAATCGTGACCCAAATTTTATCCGCACTACCGAAGCGCGTGAAAATGCAATGAGGGAGGAAATGTCCGCTTTGTCTGCGGCTCATGATGCGGGGCATAGAGAGGGGCGAGAAGAGGGTATATTTAGTGTCGCATGTAGTATGATTGCCGATAATCTTTCTTTTGAGGTTATCTCTAAACATACAGGTCTTTCAATCAAAGAAATTGAAAGCTTGCGCTTGCGCGAAGAATGAGGAGCTGTTAATAAGTAAAACCCAAGTCTACTGTTTTTCAGTAGACTTGTTTAGAATTGGGGAGATTTTCAGTGCAAGATTTACAATAAACAAACCTACAATTTGTAATATTTTATAATATTTTTATTTGTTATTTACAATAAATGATTAGGGACGGTTTTACCGTCCCTTTTTGAATATCACACTAAGCCACAAAAACCTAAAACACCACCCTATACCCCCTGGTATACTTCCCCTGCGCTTCTGCGCCGGTTTTGTAACGCTCTATCACTTCTAAAATCTCGCCGGGGGGCTCTTTAAAAAAGTCCAGCAAAATAAAATCAACGTCCACCTCATCTAATTTGTCAGACAGTAAAAGCAAATCAGCGTTTAAAAGCTCCGAGTACCCAACGCCGCGGCGAATGGGGAGGGCTCTGCCTGTCCTGTCTGTAAGGGCGGGGGTATTTTTAAAATCGGGAGAACCGCGCCCGCCACAGATTTCTCGCGTTAAAAGCATAAGCGGCAGAAAGCCGTATGCGAAGATGCCGAGCGGGAGCTCTCCGCTCAGCGCGTTAACGCGCCTAAAGGTACATTCAAATGAAGCAACGGCATCAGCAAGCCCCAATTGCTTTACCGCCGCCAAGCTGTGCGGGTTGGCAAGGTTAAGACCCATGCCCCCGTGAAGCTTAAAGCCCAGTTTTGCTCCCATTCCTATATGCGCCAAATGGTTGCACAGGATACTGTCAAAGCCTCCGGCGGCGGCTCTTTTTAGGTCTTGCAGTAAAGCCGTTTCGTCAATTACAAAGCGCGGCAGTGAAAGTATGATTTTCGGCGCGGGCTTTATTTTCAGGGCTTCCTCGATTGGCAGTATGATTTTTTCAAGTGAGGGGCTGTTCAAGAGTTCGTCCGTAAGGTCAGTGGCTTTGTAAAGCAGGATACGGATAAGCTTTTCGGCGCGCTGATTGCGTGAACCCGTCTTGGGGCGACCCTTGCGCGTTTCGTATTCTCCTTTAAAAGTGTAAACGGGAGTATTTTTCTCAATTATCCGATTATCCGTAAGAGCGGCGGCTGAGCGGCGCATGGCGTTTATCTGCGAAACGGAAACGCTAAGCCCCTCATCGGTATCAACGGTTATACACCCCGCCTTATACGCCGTTGAGCCAAGCTTAGAAAGCTGTTTTTTAATCAATTCGGTGTCAACGGCGCGCCGCTCCGCCGCTTGCGGAGGTTCACCGCAGACCATCGTTTCCATGCCATCGGCTCTCATCGAAAGCTTTATTTTTTCACCCTTTTTAACGGACATGTGAAAATCTGCGGTATAGCTTTCGCGCTCCTTTCGGTAAAGCTCCCTCAGCCCGGGCAAAACGGATTCAGCGGCGAACGCATCCTCCCTTTGCCTGATTCCCAGCATGTCGCTGCCTGATTTGCCGATAAAATAGCCGTCCGTAAAGCCGCTCCGCGAAAAGACGGCGCGCAGGGTTTCAAAATCGGGCAACCTGCCGTCCAGAGCCGCGCGGTAAGCCGAAACTGCCGCCGCGACGTATTCGGGGCGTTTCATTCTGCCTTCAATTTTTAGGCAGGCAACGCCCGCGCCGCGCAATTCCCCGATATGTTCAAGCAAGCATAAATCTTTAAGAGAAAGCGGATAATGGCTACCCGCTCCGCGTTCGCTGTTTACCGTATACGGCAGTCTGCACGGCTGGGCGCAATTTCCCCTGTTCGCGCTCCGCGAGCCTATAACCGCGCTCATATAACACTGCCCCGAAACAGACGCACAAAGCGCGCCGTGAACGAAAGCTTCAATTTCAATATCGGCTTTGTTTGCGGCGCGGCAAATTTCCTCGATTTGACCGCGTTTCAATTCGCGCGCGATAACAACCCTGCTAAACCCCAATTTGTAAGCCGTAAGCGCGCCCTCAACGGTGTGGATTGACATCTGCGTGGAGGCGTGAAGCCTCATATCGGGTATGAGACTTTTAACAAGCCGCGCCGCACCCAAATCCTGAATAATCAGCGCGTCAACCCCCGCCCTTGCGGCGTTTTCAGCCGCTTTCACGAAGCGGGCTTCTTCATCGTGAAAAATAAGGGTATTCATAGCCAGATATACCGAAACACCATGAAGATGGCAGTATTTTACGGCTTCCGAAAGTTCCGCATCATCAAAATTAGCGGCTTTAGCTCTTGCCGAAAAGCTTCTGCCGCCCAAATAAACCGAATCCGCCCCGCATCCTACAGCCGCGTAAACGCTCTCCATACCGCCTGCGGGAGCAAGCAATTCACACTCCAAGCTCTATACACCCTAATTTTTATTCTTATTTTCCAATGTCAATTGACCGCTTATATCTTCCCGCATTTTTAATATGTTTAGCTCATTCTCCAGCGCGGCTACCCTTGCGCTGAGCACCTCGGCTCGCTTGACGGCTTCATCCCGCTCAATCCTTGATTGGCAGGCATCGTCTACATATTCCTTGATTTGCGTGCGGATATTGTCAATACTGTCGTTAGCTTTTTTAGCCTCGTCAAACGCCGACAACGCCGTTAACAAAGCCGCCGAAAAGACATTTAAGCTGTCCGTCCCCCTTGACATGGAGGAGATGGTGCTCTCAACCTTATCCGCCAGCTTTATATAATATTCCGGCTGTTCATCCGTTTGAAGCGGAAATTCCCTGCCGCAAATCGTTACCTTAAATTTATTCATATTACACTCCTAACGGATAAACATTCCAAGCTCTATGCAAACCTTATGCTCTTCTTTGTCGCGGTTGGTATACAGGGCTTTTTCAAAGCCGAAAAAGGTTAAACCCTGAGAGCGGTAAAAGGCAACGGCGTTTTCATTATTAGAATGAGTTTCAAGCTGTAAAACGCGGCAGCCTTCTTCTTTCGCCGTCTGCTTCGCGAAGTCTAAAAGCTTTTTACCCAGCCCGCAGCGGCGGTATTCCTCCGCGACCCAAAGCTCGTTGAGCCACATGAAATTGGTGCTTTTATTTTTCCAAAGCTCAATACAGGCAATTAGCTTTTCGGAGTCCGTCTCGGAGAAAATGCCGTAAGCCTTTGAGCCTTGCCACAAGGGATTATAAAGCTTATCAATAAACTCTTTAACCTGCGGCGAGCTGTATGCCTTTTTGGTAAATACCGCACCGAATCCGTCCTCATGATGATAGATTTCGGGCTCATAACGGCAGCTTGTCTCATAGCGAAATTCAATAGGATAATCCTGCCATTTTTCACAAGGCAGAAATACGATTTCGCAATCCATAAGCATACTCCTTATCAATTGTTCATTGTTAACTGTTCACTGTATACAACAGCCGCCGATATATTCAACCTCGAATTCAAACTCAAAATCATATTCCGGGGCTTCCTTTTCGCTCACATCGCTCACAGCTTCAAGGGCATAGTTCAAGCTTTCCGGCGTTACGCGCCATTTTCCGCCGCTCAGCCGCAGTACGTGGGCAGTTTCACGGGAATTGTGAAAGTCGCTTGAAAAAAGGGTTTCTTTAAGCGATAAGCTATAGCTGTCAAGCCGCAAAAAGGAGCGGCTTGTAAATTTATACTTAACGCGGATTTTCTCATCCTCCGAAATGCCGTGCTCCGAAAAAAGCGATGCTCTGAAAGAATCAAACCAAGCCTCATCAAAGCCGTTTAAGTCCGCTTCAAAAACGCAATCAGCAAAGATTCTGTAATCATCCCGTTCAAGAGCCGAGGCAAGCTTGTTAACTGTCTTCATCTGCCCGCCCAGATAAATGCTTATTGCAAGCGAAATCGCCGCAACCATGATTGAAAATACCAGAAAAATTTTTGCGAGAGCCTTGTTCCGCTGCGCTTTCTCCGCCATTCTGACTTGCTCCTTTGAACGCACCGTGTAAAAATAAATTACTCAAATTATATAATACCATAAAGCTCCCTGAAAGTCAACCATTGATATTTATTTAACAAATCATTTTTGGAAACGCCTCTGTGTTCCCGTGAATGTCAATAAGAGCGGCGCAAGAGGTATAGCCTATATTGCTTATTAAAGGTATAAATTTTTAATAGCCATTGACTTTTAGAGATAAATATGCTAAGCTAAAATAAGCAAGAGGGGGGACATGGAATTGACTAAGAAGGGGGTATTATATGAACATTCAAATTTTCGGTAAATCTAAATGCTTTGATACGAAAAAGGCGGAGCGGTATTTTAAGGAGCGGGGAGTGAAGTATCATTCCGTGGATATTCTGCAAAAGGGGTTAAGTAAGGGTGAGCTTAACTCTGTGGTTTCCTCTGTCGGGATTGATGAAATCGTAAACGAAAAGGCGGGGGAGTATCAGCTGTTTAAATATCTGCTTGATGATGCTAAGTTTGATAAGCTCCTCGAATGCCCCAAACTATTTAAAACCCCGATTGTCAGAAACGGTAAGAAAGCGACAATCGGCTATTGCCCGGAGGTTTGGAAAGAATGGGAGTAGAGCAATTAACAAAAGGAGGATTAAAATTATGCCTAGGATTCAATCAAGTACAGAACTTTGCAATAATTATAATGATATATCAACTTTTTGCCGTGAAAGCCGAGAACCTGTTTTTATAACCGAAAACGGACAGGGCGACTTGGCTGTTATGAGCATTGAGATGTTTGATGTGCTTTTCGGTAAGCTTGAATTATATAATCTGCTTGACGAGGGGCGAGCCGCCGCAAAAGCAGGTCGCAAACGTCCTTATACCGATGTATTCGCTGACATAGAACGGGAGATTGCAAATGGAGAAATTTAATGTCAATTTAAGCGAATTTGCTGAAAATGAGCTTCGTGATATTGCGAGATATATTTCTAATCAATTAAATGCTCCCCGAGCCGCACTTGATTTAATACAATTGATTAAACTAAAAACAGCCTCTCTTGAAACAATGGCAATGGCGTATCCGCTTGTTAGGGACGAGCGTTTAGCTACATTGGGTTATCGTAGTGTTACCGTTAAGAATTACACGTTGTTTTACATAGCCGATGAAGAGGCTAAACAAGTTGATATTGTTCGAATTTTATGGTCTCGTCGCAATTGGCAGAATATTTTATAGCATTGAGTTGGCAAGCCACAAAACTAATATAAATCCGTCGGCGAAGCCGACACAATAATTGTTAACAATTGAGGAGTTCCGCCCTTGGCGTAATGTTTACACTTGCTATCCAAAAATATCCGAATGAGTTCCTGTGCTGTGTAGTGATAAAATTAGCTTTTTCTCAATTATACGATAAACCAAAAGCCAATCGCCCTTGATATGACATTCTCTAAATGCCGATAAACTGCCTTTTAATTGGTGGTCTCTGTATCTCGGCGGCAGAGCCTCGCCTTTAGCAAGCATTTCAATAGGTTCTTCTAAAAGAGATGTGTTATATCCTCGTTTTTCAGCTAATTTTAAGGTTTTCTTGTATAAAGCCGTGGGAAATGGCTTGTATTTATATCCTTGTTCATTCATTAATTACGCCTCAAATCATCAAACATTTCTTTAGGGGAATTATATATTTTTGCCGTGCCGTCGGCGATTTCTTTGTCGGCTTGTGCCGCATCGTTTAAAAGCTCATCGGCATACAAGTAAATGGGGTCAATTAACTTATTTTTTATATTCTCGTCTAAGAGAGTGATTATAAAATCCGTACCATCGGGAATATCAAAACTATCCTCGATTACAAACATATTATCCCTGTAACAACCCTTTAAAGACACCATAATAGCAACCTCCTATTAATCAGCATATTTATATTATACCCTTTCTCATTTACTATGTCAATAGTTACGCAATTATTTCAGCTCAAATCCTTGATTTTAGGCAAAAAATATGGTATACTTTATATATATTTTACAGTTAACTGAATTATGGAGGTAAAAAAAGTGAAAGTGACTAAAAAGCCGTCTTTGGCTGTTTTGATTTTTATCGGGCTTATATTGGGGGTTGTTGTCGGGCTGTTGTTTACGGGCAATCCTGACTTAATTGATACTTATATCCTGCCTTGGGGCAATTTGTATCTTAATCTGATTAGGTTTATTATCGTGCCTGTTGTTTTCTTTTCGATTATGGGCGGGGTTGTTTCTATGAATGATATAAGAAAAATCGGCTCAATCGGGATTCGGGCGGTTGTTTTCTATATATGTACGACGGCGGTTGCAATCACAATTGCACTTTTTGTCGCTAATTTGTTCAAAAACTCGTTTGTCATTCTTGATACAACAGGGGTCGAATATGAAGTGTCGGCGACACCGCCCGGCTTTATAGATACTATAGTTGATATGTTCCCGAGCAATGCGGTTGCTCCGTTTTTGAATGCTTCTATGCTTCAAATCATTTTTATAGCTTTAATTGTAGGATTTGGGGTTATTATGGCGGGGGCGAAAGCCGAGCCTGTTACGAATATGATTGAGGCTCTGAATGAGGTTTTCATGAACGTCATGATGCTCATCATAAAATTGTCACCTATTGGTGCCTTTTGCCTTATATCGTCTGTTGTTGCTTCTAACGGTCCTACTGTTTTGGGGAATTTTGCACTTGTTATATTTGTCGCTTATCTTTGTTATGCAATTCATATGGCTGTTGTTTACTCATTCTGCGTTAAAAAATTGGGCAAAATGAGTCCGCTGAAATTCTTCAAAGGCATGATGCCTGCTATGATGTTCGCTTTTTCGAGTGCTTCTTCTATGGGAACTCTCCCGCTTAATATGGAATGTTGCGAAAAACTCGGTGCAAAAAAAGAGGTCATAAATTTCACCTTGCCGCTGGGAGCGACGATAAACATGGACGGAACAGCGATATATCAAGGCGTTGCGACAATATTCATAGCCTCATGCTTCGGCATTGAGCTGACTTTAGCACAGATGATAACCGTTATTTTCACGGCAACAATCGCCTCTATAGGAACAGCCGGTCTGCCCGGCGGCGGACCTATCATGCTTTTGATGGTTTTAGAGAGCGTTGGTCTGCCTGTTGAGGGTATAGCCCTCGTTGTCGGAATTGACAGGGTGTTTGATATGGGCAGGAGCGTTGTCAATATAACGGGAGATGCGGCTTGCAGTATGTTTATTTCAAATTACAGTCCTAAAAAAATTGCTGATGGAGGGTGATGTTTTATGTATGCAGAAGCTGAAATAAGGCGGCTTACAAAAGAGCTTGTCGATAAATTTAACCCGGAAAAAGTAATCCTGTTCGGCTCACAAGCCAAAGGAACAGCAACCGAAAAAAGCGACATAGACCTCTGCGTTGTCGCCGATGTTGAAACAGAGAGTAAAATAGACCTTGGAAGTGACATTAACCACTATTTAATTTGGGATTGCGATTCCGAAAAGCCACCGGATATTATTGTTTATACCCCCTTAGAATGGTCGGAAAGGCAGGACAACAGGGGCGATTTCGCCCATATTATTAAAAGAAACGGAGTTGTTTTACATGGCTGATAGCGTAAATTACAAGGATTGGTATTTCAAAGCAAGCAAAGATTTAGAATGGGCTCATCATATTATTTTTATTGAGGAGGAAGCTGATGTTCCCGATTTTTCGGGGGCGGCATTTCATTCCCAGCAATGTATCGAAAAATATCTTAAAGGCTACATTCTCAAAGAAACAGGAGAATTGTTTGAGGGACACAACCTGTCTTTTCTCTGTAAAAGGGCAAGTAGAATAGATGTGACTTTTAGGAATTATGTTGACGGTTGCGATTTTGTCAATAAATTTTATATTCAACCTCGCTATCCCGCCGATATTGTTATTATTAACAGATATGACGGCGAGGAGTGCGTTAAAATTGCGAAAGAAATCTCCGAATATATTGTTTCATTGGATTGTTAAATAGTTAGGGATAATGTTATATTGCACAAGTTGCAAAGAGAGGGGGTGTAAAGTATTGGTTACGGAAGCAAATGAAGCCGGGGATTTTGATGTTAATGGTATTGAATGGGTTTATTGCATTGTTGGAAACATAGTAGAAAAACATGAATTCGGAGAAAATAAAGAAATAAGATTCGGAACAAAGCATTTTGTTCCGGGTACAAAGGTTTATTGCCTGCCTCATCTGGGATTTGGGGGAGTGGCGTGGGATAATATTGTTGTAATGGGAAAGCCTCGTAAACGGTTTAAATTGATAAAAATAGTCATTCAAAGAAAATTTATAACCAATTTTCGGTTGAAAAAGGTTTATGATAGAAAAATAATAGAAGAAATGGGTATATTCGACCAAAGCACCAATGAAGAGAATAAAGAAAAATTAATTGATTTTATAAAATGCTTTAACAGGGAAAGATAATTTATGTTGTTTCAAGGACGGTGATTTAATTTGAGCCAAATAAATAAACTAAAAGAACGGCTTAAAAGCAATCCGAAAGACTTTACTTTTCAAGAAGTTGAAACTTTATTGCGGCAATGCGGGTATAGTATAATATCCGGCGGAAAAACAGGCGGTTCGAGAGTGACGTTTGCAGATGAGAAAAATGACTATATTCGTATGCACAGACCGCATCCCGGCAGTATTTTAAAACCGTATCAAGTGCGAAAACTAATTAAGGATTTGAATGTGAGGGGGATAATATGATAAATCAATTACATTACAAGGGCTACGTCGGTAGCATTAATTTTACCGAGGAGGACGGCGTTTTCTTTGGCGAGGTTTTGGGAATTTCCGCCTCAATGTCCTTTGAGGGCGATAGCGTTAAAACCTTGACGGAGGATTTCAGAAATGCTGTTGACGAATATTTGGAATTTTGCGATGACAGGAATATACAGCCGGAGAAAAACACATTCTCAATCCGTCTGTCACCCGAAACCTACAATGCGGCTTTTTCATATGCCAGCCAAAAAGGGTTAGCGTTTAATGCGTTTATTGAGGATTCTGTCAAAGCGAATATTCGGGTTTGATTTATATGCTCCTTAACGGCATAAATACTCACTGCCTTTGCGGTCTTTTTGACGTTAAGGATAATTAAGGAAGTGATTTTGAATGAACTACACAAAAATACCTATGGACAGCTGGAAGCGGGCGGGGGTTTTTCGGCATTTTATTGACAATCTTCGTTGCGTGATTAATATTACTGCTGATGTGAATGTTAGCAACTTGCGGGCTTTTTGCAAGGAGCGAGGGTATCGCTTTTATCCTGTGTTTATTTATGTTGTGTCTAAGGCGGTGAATAGCCGTGATGAGTTTAAAATGGGCTATGATGAAGAGGGCGAGTTGATTTTATGGGACGAAGTTTTCCCTATATATACCGTTATAAATCCCGAAACGCAAACGCCCGTCCGCCTAGCCGCCGATTATCCGCTCGATTTCGAGGCATTTTATCAGCAGATTATTGCCGATATGGAGAGCGGCGAAAAGAGCGGCAGTATTGTTGAACATGGTTATAAAAAGCGGAATACCTTTGATGTTTCATGCTTGCCTTGGGTTCATTATAAATCCTGCGACCTGCACGTTTTCGACGAGGGGACGTACTTAGCACCTTTTATAACATGGGGCAAATTTATAGAGCAAAACGGCGAATATATCATGCCGCTTACAATGCAGATTCACCATGCTGTTGCTGATGGGTTTCACGTTTCGAGGTTTTTTGCTGATGTGGAAAGTCAAATGCAGTTAACAGTTAACAGGGAGGGTTAAGATGCGTAAAATTTTATCTTTAATTATAATTATTTTCGGAATTATCATAGGTGCAATTCTTATGCTGTTCGGAGTTTATTGTATATTTGTTGCGATTGTAGATTTTTTGTCAGGCAATACCGAGCGAGCTGCTATAGGAGCAGTAATGAGCTTTGTTTCCGTAATAATCGGCGTTTCTTTAATATTCGGTACATTATTTAATAAAAAAATAATGAAAATAATGAGCGGGGAGGAGTATTTGATTGAGAAAACTTTTGCGGGTTGGCGGATTGAATTTGATAGGGAAGCGACGCGGGAAGCATTTACGAAACTGCCTGTCGGTTCGGGTTGCGATTGCAAAACTTGCCGGAATTTTCTGAAAGCTGTAGAGAGTTTCCCAAAAGAAGTAGTTGATTTTTTTAACGAGCTTGGAGTTGATTTGATGAAGCCGTCTGAAACATATGGTTCTCGCGGCATACAAGATATAAATATGCAGTATGGAGGTTGGTATCATATTGTAGGCAAATATCTCAGCGGCGAAGATATTTGGCAACCGGCAAAGGAACCAAAACCGGTTAAATGGCTTGATATAACGGATGATTTCGCTATTGGGTTTACACGTAATAAAGCATTAGTTCCGAATGGTTTTCCCGAACCTGTTTTGCAAATGGAAATAAACTTTTCCGTCCCTTGGGTGTTAGAAGAGCCATATCGGTAATACAAATTAAGAGAATTGGGTGAAAATATATGTCTGATTCAATAAAAAGTGAATTGAGTAAATATGTTGAGACCATTAAGAAATTAAAAGGTATTCAAGCTATTTATTTATTTGGTTCATATGCTTATGGTAAGCCTAACGAGAACTCCGACATTGATTTGGGGGTTGTAATAGACGATGGAATACGCCCCTTTGATATGCAATTTAATATCTATAAGGTTTTATCTTTTAAAGAGAAAGCTTTGGACGTTGTCGCTATTAATGAGAGCACTTTTATCAGCGCGGGTAAAGGAGGATTTATAGAAGATGAAGTGAAAGAAAGAGGGTTATTGCTATATGCTAAAGCAGGAAACAACACATTTAATTAGTCTTTCGCTGATAGATTATAAGACAGTTGAATATCTTATGACGGTAGACAGGCACAGGATAAAAGAGGTTATTTTATTCTACTGTCAACAGGCTTCCGAGAAAGCTTTAAAAGCATACTTGACGGAACACAATATAGATTTCAAATGGATACACGATTTAACTAAATTATTAGCATCATGTAAATCTGTAAGCAAGGCTTTTTCAAACGATAAATTATATATTTACTGCAGTTATTTAACCCCGTTTGCTGTCATTACACGTTACGGCTCGGGTAGAATAATCAATAAATTCACCATGGATGATGTTCACAAAGCAGTAAGAGCCATGAAGCGTATTTGTAATGCTGTGTTTAAGGAATTAGATGTTAATATAAACTGAAAAGGAGACCAATATGAACATTTTACAAGAAATAGCCGACCGCACGAAAGCGCGTATTAACGAAAAAAAGCGGGAATTCCCGCTTGAACAAATAGCTGAAAAGGCAAGGGCTTTGCCTCGTGGAGGCTTTGCATTTGAAAAGGCGTTGCACTCCGATGACATTGCTTTGATTTGCGAAATAAAAAAAGCCTCCCCATCTAAAGGCGTAATAGCGGAGGATTTCCCCTATCTTGATATAGCAAAAGACTACCAAGCGGCGGGTGCGGCGGCTATTTCGGTTTTAACCGAGCCTTATTATTTTCAAGGCAGTGATGAATACCTGCGCGAAATCGCCGATGAGGTAAAAACCCCTCTTTTGCGTAAGGATTTTACCGTTGATGAATATATGATTTTTGAGGCGAAGCTTTTAGGGGCAAGCGCGGTTTTGCTTATATGCTCCATACTTGACAAGGCTACGCTATCCGAATATATCAAAATCGCTCACAGCATAGGGCTTTCCGCGCTTGTTGAAACGCATGACGAAAGCGAGGTTGCTATGGCGTTAGAAGCCGGAGCTAAGATTGTCGGTGTCAACAACAGGAATCTCAAAACTTTTGAGGTTGATATAACTTTAAGCGAACGCCTGCGTGCTCTTGTCCCGCCGGAAGTCATATTTGTAGCTGAAAGCGGGATTCAGACAAACGAAGATGTTAACCGCTTGCGAAAAGCGGGTGTTGACGCGGTTTTAATCGGCGAAACGATTATGAGAAGCAAGGATAAAAGGGCGGAGATTTTGCAGTTGACAATTAACAGTTAACAGTTAACAATTATTTCCCCAATAAATCCGCATGAGACCCTGGAACTACCCGGCATTTAACCACTCCTTTGCTTCAGCCCAAGTGTTGAAGGTATGGTATTCCTCTTCTTTTGGGGGCGGAATGTTAGAGTAGTCATGCAAATGCCCGTAAGCACAAACATATTGGCTATCCACCAACTCAAACGGCACTTTATGTTGAATTGCCACTTGACTAAGGAGCATATTGAAAAGGTCAGATGCGGATATACCTATTTCATTTAAAACACACATCGCCTTTTCTTTCACATCAGGGCAAACCCTTATGTGCATACTTGCAGATTTTACAGTTTTTTTCAATTTAATCACCTCTGAAAATATTATACACAATTATAATACAATTGTCAACCGTTTTAGCCATAATTTTAATGATATACTATAGCGGAATATTGAAAAGGAGGTTTAACCATGTGGCTTATATTTGCTTTGTTGGCGGCGGTTTTTGCGGCTTTGACGGCTATATTAGCGAAGATTGGGCTTGAAAATGTAAACTCCAATTTAGCTGTTGCTATAAGAACCGTTGTTGTTTTGGTTATGGCTTGGGGGATTGTTTTTATATCGGGCAGGCAGAGTGAAATCGTTAATATAGGGCAAAAAAGCTGGCTGTTTCTTATTCTTTCGGGGGTAGCAACGGGGCTTTCTTGGCTGTTTTATTTTAAAGCTTTGCAAATAGGAGAGGCTTCAAAGGTGATTCCGATTGATAAATTAAGCGTTGTGTTGAGTATGTTCTTTGCTTTTGTAATTTTAGGCGAAACGGTAAATGTTAAGACTATTATAGGAGGAGTGATGATTACGGCAGGGACTTTGGTATTGGCATTGTGAAGATGTCAGCGTATCTTATGGCTTTAATTTTAATGCAGGATATGAAGTAACAGAAGAAAGAAAAGCAAATTATTGTAAGGGAGATTTGATTAGTTATGAAAAGGTTTGTTTCATTTATTATTGGCTTGGCAACTGTTTTTAGTTTAGCAGGCGGCGGCTTGGAAGACCAAAGCACTGCTGACTACGGCGGGGAGCATAAAATACCATATCCGCCCGGCATTGTTTTAGAGGGTTCCGCCGGTGTTGAAGGGCAGTTTGACGTTCAAGGCGCGCCATATTACCCCTCTCTTGACTTTTACAATATGAAATCCGGCGGCGGGCTTACAATATTGGAAAATTTCAAAACTTATCAACAGACGACTGAGTTCACCTGCGGTCCTGCCTGCCTTGTCATGCTTCTTGAATATTACAATATGTATGAGGGGCAAGGCGACAGAGAATGGTATGAACTTCGTGAAAACAAAGAATACCCCGAAACCATGCTGAAAGATTTGATTATCATGCTTGAAAGCATTGGCGATTGGGATATTTATTCTACATATGATTTAGACGATTGGAGCGTGCTCCCAAATGATTTAATCATAAACAGCCTTCGGGATGGCAAGCCGATTATCTTCGGCGACGACGACTGGGGCGGGCATTGGCGCATCATTATCGGCTATGACGATATGGGCGACGATATTGAGGCTAATGATGTGCTGATTATCGCCGACCCCTACGACACCACCGACCATAATCAGGACGGATATACAATTATCTCTTTCCAGAGATTGTATTATAACTGGAGCAACCGCTTCGACCCGGACTTTTCGCACAATCTTTTCCTCATAGCATCGCCGAAATGAGGGACTCTATTTAGAGAGGAATTCATATGGGATTTTTGGTGATTATGATAATCGGATTAGTTGCATTTGCGGCGGTAATGGTGGTAGTCACGGCTGTGTTTACGATTGTCCGCGGTATAAAAAACGGCATAAAAAAGAATAACATAATATACTTAATTGCCTCTGTTGTATTGCTGATTCTTACTGTAATTCTGGCGTATCCTATGGTTTTAATTTTAATGCAGGGTTGAGGTTTTTATGGAAAAAGGACACACTGATTAAGTGCATCCCTTTGGGAAAAATATTATTCGTGCTCTAAATCTTCTTCGTCAATATCATAGTCATATTGAAAATCGGGGAATCGTTTTTTTACAGCGTCTTGCTTGCTATGTAAAACACTTATTATTTTAATAAGCTTTGCATCTTCCTCTATCTCGTAAAACACAAGATATTTTCCACTGATTAACATATTAACGGGCGTATCAATTCCATATCTCAAACGCAAAGACACGCCAAGCCAAGGATTGGTTTTAAGCAGTTTATACGATTTGATGATTTTTTGAGCAACTCGTTTGGCGGCGGTTGGATTGTCATAGCTTTCTTTGATATACGCTTCAATTTCCCTTAAATCATGGCGAGCAAGGGGCGTAACATGAATTTTCATATCAACCCAAACTCCCTATCCATTTCTTCCTCAGAAATAAAGCCGTATTCCTCCGCAGATTTTCTTGATTTTTCAAACTTATCCAAGAGCCACTTTTCAGCTTCCTCCCGCTCCGACTGCAGGTGGCGAGTTTGCCCCGTCATATTTATAGCGACAGGTGACGGCGGCGTTCCCGCTATACTTCTAAAGTTTACAGCATTATAATTCAAATTCTGCATAATATTAACCCCCTAAATCCTCGTTTAAATATAGTATAACCTATCTTACCCCAAAAGTCAATGCCCAAATTTTAAAAAAGGACACGATAACCATGATTCCGAAAATAAAGATATGCGGGTTATCCCGCGCTGCCGATATTGAATATGTCAACTCCGAAAAGCCCGATTATATAGGGTTTGTGTTCGCCGAAAGCCGCCGTAAGGTTACGTTTGAACAGGCTTTGAAGTTGCGCGAAAAGCTTAACCCCGATATGATACCCGTTGGGGTTTTTGTAAATGAGGCGATAGAGAATATACTGCAGTTTACGAAAAGCGGCGTTATAGATATGGTACAGCTTCACGGCGCGGAGGATGAGGAGTATATCCGAAAACTGAAATCATTGAGCGGGGTTGCCGTAATAAAAGCCGTCCCCATTCAAAATAAAGGCGACGCGCAAAGCTTTGACAATACCGCCGCCGATTATCTGCTCTTAGACAATAAAAGCGGCGGAACAGGGCAGAGCTTTGACTGGGATTTAATAGGCGAACTGAAAAAGCCGTTTTTTCTAGCGGGCGGGCTAACCGTTGATAACGCGGCTCATGCCGCCGCTAAGGTTAAGCCATTCGCGCTGGACGTATCAAGCGGGGTCGAAACGAACGGGGTTAAGGATTTTGAGAAGATTAGGGAGTTTATCGGGCGGGTATTAATATAGCACGCGCCCCCGTAACATTCGGGAGCGCGCCTCTGCATCGGTTTGAAAAGTCGGTTCAAACTAATCCCCCAGCGAAATCCCCAAAGCCCTTGCCTGCGCTAAAACCTCGCAATCAAGCGGTATTGCTTTCAGCTTACCGGCGACATCGTCCAGCGGAACGGAAACTATCGAGGTTCCCTTTAGCGCGACCATGCGCCCGAATTTCTTTTTCAATATAAGCTCCGCCGCTTTCACACCCAAGCGGGTGCAGAATACGCGGTCGGTCGGAGTGGGCTCTCCGCCCCTTTGGAAATGCCCCGGCATTAAAAAGCGCACATCCTGCTCCAAGTGCTCTGACAGTTTAGCGACAAGGCGCGTTCCTGCGGTTGAACCTGCGGGGAACTTGCGCTCTTTTTTCGGCGTTGAAGCCTCGGATTTTGAGAGCGCGCCTTCGGCTATGGCTATAATTGAAAACTTTTTGCCCTGCTTGTTGCGCTTCTCAATCACTTTAAGCACCTTTTGGGTTTCATAAGGAATTTCGGGGAGCAAAATTACATCCGCGCCCCCTCCTATTCCGGCGTATAAAGCCATCCAGCCAACCTTATGCCCCATAATTTCAACGACAAATATTCTGCCGTGCGAAGCGGCGGTAGTATGAACGGCATCCAGAAATTCAGCGGCTTTTGCTACGGCACTGTCAAAGCCGAAAGTGCAGTCAGTCCCATATACATCATTGTCAATGGTCTTTGGCAGGGTTACAACATTTACGCCGTTCTGGCTTAACAGATGAGCGGTTTTATGCGTGCCGTTGCCGCCTAAAATTACCAAGGCGTCAAAATTTTCATTTTTATAGTTGTTAACCATCATGGTCAGCTTGTCGATATTATTCTCATTAATATCCCGCATTTTTTTGAACGGCTGGCGTGAAGTGCCGAGGATTGTGCCGCCCTCGCGGAGAATCCCCGAAAATTCGCCGGGCTCCATTTTGCGCCATATTCCCGAAATCAGTCCGTGATAGCCGTCCTGAATTCCGTAAACCTCCACATCGGGAACTGCGTTAAAAAGAGTTTTGGCAACTCCTCTTAAAGAAGCATTCAGCCCTTGGCAATCTCCTCCGCTTGTAAGTAATCCAACTTTCATTTAAATCATCCTTTCTAATCGTTTTGCAAGAGTAACAGCTGGGAATTGACGGGCTTGCCTCTTCTCTTCACGCGCTTGTATTCACCATCGCTACCCATCTCCCAAGCGTTGGTATTGTCCCTCCACATCAGCTTGATTACCTCGCTGATACGTGCTTTTATCAGTGCGTCCTCCACGGGGAAAACGACCTCCACCCGCCGCTCCAGATTTCGCGGCATAAGGTCGGCACTGCCCATATACATCAGCGGCTCACCTGCGTTTTCAAATATAAAAATCCGCGAATGTTCCAAAAACCTGCCGACAATGCTCCTCACCCTTATGCTTTCACTTACGCCCTCCACCCCGGGCACGAGACTGCAAATCCCGCGTACCAAAAGTTTAACTTCAACCCCCGCTGAGGAAGCTTCGTATAGCTTCAATACAATATCGCTGTCCAAAATCGAATTTACCTTTATGCTGATTCCGCAAGGACAGCCTTTTTTAGCGTTTTGTATTTCACCCTCAATAAGCTCTAAGAAAAAATTTTTCAGATTTTCCGGGGCAACGGCAAGCTTATTGTATTGCGGAGGCGCGGAAAAACCGGTTAAATGGTTAAAAAGAGCCGAAGCATCCGCGCCGAAAGCGGGGCGGCAGGTGAACATGCCTATATCCGTATAGATTCTGGCGGTGGCATCGTTATAATTTCCGGTGGAAAGGTGCAGGTAACGCCGAATCCCGTCCTCTTCCCGCCTTACTGCCAATGTCACCTTGCAGTGCGTTTTAAGCCCGGTTAAGCCGTATATTACGTGGCATCCCGCCCGCTCCAGCTGCGTTGCCCATTGGATATTATTTTCCTCGTCAAACCGCGCCTTCAGTTCAACCAAAACCGTAACCTGCTTGCCCGCTTCAGCCGCCTGTTCAAGCGCGGCTATAATTTTACTTTTTCCGCTGACCCTGTAAAGCGTTTGCTTAATGGCAAGGACATTGGGGTCGGCGGCGGCGGCTTTGATAAAATTCACCACATGGTCAAAGCTCTCGTAAGGGTGGTGGAGAATACGGTCGCCCTCGCGAATCAATTCAAATATATTGCCGCAATCTTCAAAATCCGCCGCCGCACGGGGGACAACGGGCTTGACCCGCAACTCGTCAAAGCCTTTGAGAAATGATATTTTCATAAGGGCGGTAAGGTCTAAAAACCCGGGCAGCTCAAATATATATTTCCTGCTGACGGGCAGTGTTTCGCGCAGGAAATCTTTCATTTTTTCATCAAAGCCCTCGCTTAATTCCAAGCGGATAGGTCTGCCGCGCTTACGCTTTTTGACGGTGCGCTTCATCTCCTCCAAAATATTGTCGGTATCCTCGTCCGCGTCAAAATCCGCGCTTCGCGTAATTCTGAAACAACCGTGTGCCTTTATTTCATGCAGATTGCAAATATCGGCAAGGCGGTCAATAATCAATTCCTCCAAGGGTAAAAACTGCTTTGCGCCTTCGCAATCCCCATCGCTCGGCAGGGCGACAAATCGCGGCAGAATAGAGGGAACTTGGATAACCGAATAAAGTATTTTCCCCTCGCTGTCGCGCATCCGCACGCCGATATTCAGCGTCTTATTTGCAAGGAAAGGAAACGGTCTGCCCGGGTCAATTGCCAGCGGGGTAATGACAGGCAGAATTTCATCTTCAAAATAATTCTTAACCCAAGCTCGCTGACTGTCGCTCAGCTCGTCCGATTTTAAGAAAAATAACCCACATTCCCTTAAATCGCTCAATATCTCGGTTAAATATTCCGTCTGCTTTTGCTGAAACAACCGCGTTCTGTCTAAAATCTTTTCAAGCTGTTCGCCCGGGGTCAAGCCCGCGGCATCTGCCTTTAAAACGCTTTTGCGGTCGTTTAGGTAAGAAATTCGGACCATAAAAAATTCGTCCAGATTTGAAGCGGTAATCGCTAAAAATTTAAGCCTCTCCAACGGAAGCGAATCAGGAGTCTTTGCGGCTTCCGCTAAAACCCGCTCGTTAAATTTTAACCAGCTCAACTCCCTGCTGATAAACGGCATCATATTATCAACCCTTTTTTACAATTTACAATTGACAATGTACAATTGACAATTTATGTGTCAGCTTCGCCGACGGATTTAAAATAGCTCCACCTCTGTGCAATAAGGCTTGTAGGGGACAGGCTTGCCTGTCCCGCCAATAGCGAAATAATGCGTTTTTTTTTACGGGACGGGCAAGCCCGTCCCCTACAGAATAAAAATTCTGACCTATTGCACAGGTGGAAATAGTTTAGCTAAGCATGTAGTTTAATTGTTAAAATAAACTACTATAATGTTACGCCAAGGGCGTAACTCCTTAATTGTACATTGTTAATTGTCAATTGTTAATTACATATATATTGTCAACCTTTAGTTTAGGCGTTATCCCGAATATATCTCTGAAAAGCTCTGCTCTGTGGTTGAAAGCCCATTGCTCCAGAGTATAATCCTTTAGGATTTGAACGGAAATAACCAAGCTGTCATCGTCATGTGTAATATCTATTATTTTTGCTTTTTGCATATGCGAGAAGTCAAAGGCATCCGCAAGGCGCGCAATGGCGTGCATTTTAGCGGCGACTAACGCGTCGTCACTGCAAAGCATACCGGCTCTCACAGCGGCATCGGGGGTTATGCCGGGCAGGCTTTGGGGCGCGATAATACTGGCGGCAAGCATGGTTTCGCGAGAGCAAAGACCATGTATGTGCGCGCTTTTCACCAGATAAAAGGCGGCTTCCTGCGCGTTATCCGAATTGACATAATGCCCCGCTTCATGCAGAATACAGGCAATATGTAAAAGGAGGCTTTGCATTTTAGTAAAGCCGAATACCTTTCTTAATTCTTTAAACAGCATAAGGGCGGCTTTAGAAACATATTCACAGTGCTTTTCATCGCACCCGTAGCGCAGAGCAAGGTCTAAAGCGGAGGAAACCGCTCCGTTGTGGAGACGTTCAATGTGTTTTTTCCGTGCATCGGGTTGCAAAATGGTATCCAGCATAGCACCTGCAAGGTTAACTCTGACACAAACCAGCTTGTCCGCGTTAGTCGCCCGTAAAATAACGGCAAGCAGAGTAATCATAGAGTATAAGTTTTCGCCCTGCTGCGCGTTAAGCCGATGCTTGCGGCAGATTTGCGCCTCTGAGAGAGAGCGGTGCGATTCATAAATTTCAAGCATTGCTTTACGGTCTATTTCAACCTCGCCGCTGTCGGACTTTAATTTTAATAATTTGTAAATCGGCTGTAAATCCCCCACGCCGAAAACGACCCGTTTCGCTTTAAGCAAATCCCGCATCCGATTCCCTTTAGATAAGACCGTGTGCAGATACTCCTCCGCCATACAATCGGTATGTCTGGAGAAATCGGAGGCTTCGTGAAGCATTTCGCTGATTTTTAAAAGCCCCGTCTGCAAGCTGTGTGTAAGCGCGGCTCCGCCGGCTTTCAGAAGTTCAAAGTCGGTCGCACCCATTCCGCCGTAAACATAGAGCGTTTCCGGCGCGCGCGCCTTATCTCCGGCTTTCAGTGCGCCTGTCAGAAGAGTGCCGACTTCATTATCTTCGAGCACCTTAACTTCAAGCTTATTTCTTGTAGAAATATAGTCTAAAATATACGCCTGATTGACGGCTTCGCGCAATGCCGTGGTGGCAATGGCGTGAACGGACGTAATCCCGTATTCCCGCGCCTTTTCGCAAAATCCGTTTAGGACACCCGAAAGAGAACGCGCCGTGTCTGAAGATATAACGCCGGAGGAAAAAACCTCCTTTCCCATCTGGGTTGGTTTTTCCAGCATATCAAGCTCGGTAATCTTCTCCCCGTCCCATTGCGATACGTGCATCCTTACTACGCTGGAGCCGATGTCAATAACGGCGGCTACCCTGCATTTACGCATATGCCACGGTCATCCTTTCATAAGTTTTTTCTTAGCCTCGGCAAGTGAATCCTCCTGCTCCGATGTAATGGACGGATACGCGGGGTTGAGCTCTTTCATGACATCAAGCAGTATTTCGGAAATAACCGCCCTTGTATAAGGCTTTTTATCGGCGGGTACAATGTACCACGGGCTTTTTTCCGCGGCGGTTGCTTCAATCGCCGATTGATAGGCTTCTTGATAATCGTCCCAATATCCCCGTTCGCGCAGGTCCGCATCGGAGAATTTCCAATTTTTATCCTTTTCATCTATGCGCTTCAAAAATCGCTTGCGCTGTGTTTCCTTAGACAGGTGCAGGAAAATTTTTACGGTGACAATGCCGTTCTCCCATAGATATTCCTCGAAATTTTTAATCTGTCTGTAACGCTTCTCAATCGTATCCTCGGCTTTACAGCGTTCGGCTATATTTAATTTTTCATAAAGCTTATGCACCTTTACCACCAATACGTCCTCATAGTAGGAGCGGTTGAAGATTGCTATTTTCCCTCTCTCCGGCAATTTTTTAACTGCCCGCCAAAGATAATCGTGCGAAAGCTCCTTAGGCGATGGTTGCTTGAAGCTGTGAACGTGAACCCCCTGCGGATTTATGCCGCTCATGACGTGCTTGATTGCACCGTCCTTACCTGCGGCATCCATTGCCTGAAAGATAATTAAGAGCCCGCTTTTCCCTTGGGCGTATAATTTACTTTGAAGCTCTGAAAGCTCGGCTGTATTGCGCGCCATAATGCTTTGCGTGTCCTCGGGGTTAAAGCTTGACGGGGGCTTGGTGTCAAAGCTTTTTAAATCAAATTTCCGCTCCCCTGTAACCTTATATTTTTGAATATCCATAAACACGACCATGCTTCGTCTGCGTATAAACGGTTTATGAAGCCGGCATGGTCTCGTTCCCCCTTTCGGTTTTGTTTTCAAGTTTTTTCAAACCTCTTCACCTTACCGTTAAATTATACCACAGTTTTTACCGCGTGTCAATTTATAAATACAAAAAAATGCAAACTTGTACTTTTTCAAAGCAAGTCCGCATATTATGATTATGATGTTAATAGAGAAAGAGGAGTTGTTTATATGAACGGCAAAAATTCATCTAAAGGAATTAAAATATTATTTTTCGCGATTTTAGCGGCACTTGCGTTAGCGGCGTTGTTTTTCTTCGGCAAAGCGAAAGAGGAAGTGGAGCAGGAGCAGGCACTTGCGATGAGCTCAAACGCGGAGAGAGTAAAATTTTTAAACGAGCAAGGCTTTATAGTCAACCCCGACCCCATTTTAAAGGAGGACGTTGTAATCCCCTCCCAGATAAACGATACATATGCCGAATATGTGCGCCTGTTGACGGAGCAGGGCTTTAATATCAAACCCTACATGGGCAGAACCGTCCTGCGCTTATCCTACGAGATTCTGAACTACCCCGATTTCCCCGAGGGAGTAACGGCGAACATGCTGATTGCCGATGACAGGCTAATCGGCGGCGATATTTCAATGAGCGGCGAGAGCGGCTTTATCCGCCCCCTAATCTCAAACGGAACGCAAAACGAGCTTAGAACCCAAAACAGCTGCGGCAACGAAGACTGTATAGAATGTTCACCCGATTGCACGGTTTGCGGTGATGGGTGTCAGTGCGGGCTTTAGATATTAACTATTAAAGGTTAATTGTTTAAAGCCTATCAACCGGAATTTCCTCCCCATCCTCCCAGAGGCGTTCCAGATTGTAGAATTCTCTTTGCTCTTTATGGAATATGTGTATGACTATGTCGCTGTAGTCGAGGACTGTCCAGCCGTCTTTATTGCCGCCTTCAACATTTTTCGGCGTAATGCCGCACTCTTTCAGCTTAAATTCAAGCTCATCGGCAAGGGAGCGGGCGTGGGTTATGGAGGTACCTCCCGCTATAATGAAATAGTCCGCGATTATGGTTAAATCCCTTATGCCGATAACCCTTATGTCCTCGGCTTTTTTGCCGTCGAGAATTTTTACGGCAAGCTTTAAAATTTCGTTTTGCGTCATGCTTTCAATTCCTTTCCGCTTTTTAATAGATAATAATTATATGCGTTTACCGTATTTTCCGGGATTAGTGAGCGTTCCTCAACAGTTTCGGTAATACAATAGCTGAATGCGTAAAGCATAGCCTTGTTTATATTTTTATACGCAAGCTTTCTCATATGCTTTAGGTCGGGGTAATCGCGGTCGGCTGAAATTAAATCCGCCAGATAGGTTATTTCTTCAAGCGCGCTCATGCCGCCTCTTCCCGTTGTGTGGAAACGAACCGCGCAGAGCAAATCCTCATCCTTTATACCCAGCCTTTCCCTAATGTACCAAGCCCCCGCGGGTGCGTGATAAAGCTGAGGGATTTCAAGCTCTGCGGGGCATATGTCAGGTCCGCTTTTTTTCACCATTTCAAGCAGTTCGCCCTTTGGAAGCTCCTTGCATATATCGTGCAAAAGTCCTGTTAAATACGCCGTTTCGGGTGATGCGTTACCATAATGCCGCGCAAGCTTCCGCGCTTCTTCGGCTACATTTATGCTATGCTCAAACCGCTTGTCCCCAAGCATTGAGCGAACAATCCCGGTAAACTCCACAACCCCCAACTAAATCACCAGCTTTGTCAAAAATAAATTTTATTTTTAATAATGTATTCTGCTACGTTTGGCGGGAGGAGTGCGGAAATATCTTCATGATTTATGATTTTTTTACGAATCATGGTTGAAGATATTTTTAGTTTTCTGGGGAAAACTATCATTTCGCAAAGATTGCGGATTTCATCCGATTTATGCCATCTGTCAATAGTCGGCGGAATATCCTCTCCTACGATTAAAAAAAGCCTGCTTTCGGGGTACAGTCTTTTAAAATGCCGCAGAGTATTTACGGTGTAGCTTACGCCTCCCGCGTTAATCTCATAATCGCTTACTGATATATTCGGTATGTCCTCAAAGGCAAGCCTGCACATATCAAGCCGCCGTTCGCCGTCAACCATGGTGTCCGCTTTTTTAAACGGGGCGATGAACGCGGGCATAACAATAACTCTGTCAATCGGCGCGGAGCTCAAAGCCATGCGCGCAATGTCAATGTGCCCGTTATGAACGGGGTTAAAGCTTCCGCCGAAAATCGCCGTGTTCATTGCTTTGCTTTGGGCAGCGTAATTTTCGGCTCTTTTGGATTTGGCTTATAGAGCACAAATTTGCTGCCTATTACCTGAACAATATCCGCCGAGGTCTTTTCGGCAAGCTCCCGCGCCGCCTCCCGCGAGGTTAGCGCGCAGCCGTCTTGAACTTTCATTTTAATAAGCTCTCTGGCGCGTAAAGCATCGTTTACCTGAGCTGTAAGCGTTTCAATCACACCATTTTTGCCGACATGTAAAATAGTATCTTGCGTTGAGGCAAGTCCTTTTAAATACGCCCTTTGTTTGCCGCTCAGCATTTTTAGTTATCTCCCTTTATTTGATTTTGCGACAGCAACCTTTGAGCGAAGTAGTCTGTACTGAGACAAATCATAGCAGGTGACGCTCACTTACAACAACCCCCTCAGTTTTAATATTCCTATAGAAAGGCAATACGGGAAGCCACTGCTCAAAATGCTTGCAGTCGTTAACGAATATAGAAAGCACCACATCATACTCAAGATTTATACCGACCTCAAAATCAACGATTTCGCGGTTATAATCATTAAGCTCCGCATCACTCATATCGACAAGAACCATGATGTCTATATCCGATTCGTTATCGTAGTCTCCTCTTGCATATGAGCCGTAAAGAATCACGCTTTTAAGCTTTTCGTTAAACATGCGCTGCATTTCTTCACAAACCATATGTAAAATCAACTGCAAGCTTCTTTGAGTACACATACAATCACCCGTATTTATTTTATATGCTCCATAACATCTTCCACTTTGCAATCAAACAACACGCATATTCTGTCAAGTACGTCAAAAGCGACATTTTCGTTTCTGCCCATTTTTGCCAGCGTGTTTGTTGAGATGCCTACCGCGTTTCTGAAGTCGGTTTTCGTCATATTCTCGTCAATTAACAATTTCCAAAGTCTGTTATAGCTAAACGGCAAATTACTCATCCCCTATTATTTTATTAAATGTATTTATACAGCATTACCTGTTTGTTTTATATGCTCTATAACATCTTCAACCTCGCAATCAAGAAGCAGGCATATTTTATCAATTACATCAAGCGGAACATTTTCACCCTTACCCATTTTAGCCAAAGTAGATGACGACATGCCTACAGCTTTTCTTAAACTTGTTTTTGTCATATTTTCATCAACCAATAATTTCCATAGTTTATTATAGCTGAAAGCCATATCAACCAACTCCAAAAATTTTAAAAATAAAGTATTGACAAATATGTTTCGATATGGTATAATATATTTATAAACCAAACCATTGATTTAAATTGTAAACGTAACGAAAGGATGTATACCCATGAAAAACATTTTAGAAGATTTATATTTCGGCGAAATTCAGCCTAATGTTATGGCTTTAAGCGAGCGTCAAGAGATAAAAGCAGATGTTACGGAGGAAAACCAAAAAGCATTAATAAAAATGCTTAGCGGTGAGGAAAAGGAATTGTTAATTGACATTATAAGCTCACACGAAGAAATGAAATCCGAAATCGCGGTTATGAACTTTACTTACGGCTTTAAGCTTGGCGTGAGGCTAGCGGCTGAATCTATTTTGGTGCTATAGCTGAGAACTAGAATTAAGCACACCATCCAATTAAGCGAAACGCGAAACCTCCTGCTTCCAAGGCTGTTAATTGTTAACCACCAACAAAATTTCTCTCAATATCTTGCAAGCCGCCATTACCGAAATGCCGCTTTGGTCGTAATGCGGAGAAAGCTCGGTTATATCAAAGCCGACAATGTTAAGCCCCTGTAACTTCATTATCGCGCTGTGCAGGTCTGAAAATGAAACGCCGCCGGGCTCGGGTGTTCCCGTGCCGGGGAATACGGAGGGCTCTAAAACGTCTAAATCCAAGGTGAAGTATACATTTTTGCCCGCAAGCCTTGAAACAGCTTCTTCCATGCCTTCAAGATTAAAGCGGCTCATGACGGTATGCTCTTTTGCGAATTTGAACTCCTCCCGCTCGCCGCTTCTTATGCCAAGCTGAAATATCCGCCCATCGCCGACAAGCTCATAGCAACGCCGCATTACGCAGGCGTGGGAATTTTTTACGCCCAAGTAGCTGTCCCTCAAATCCGCGTGAGCGTCAAACTGTAATATATATAAATCATCGTATTTTTCCCTTAAAGCTCTGACTGCGCCTAACGTAACGAGATGCTCTCCGCCCAGCATACACGGGATTTTGCCGTCCCGCAGAATTTTTCCGCTTGCGGCGTAGATTTGACCCAGCGCGGTGTTTGCCGAGCCTATGCTCATTTCAAGGTCGCCCGCATCGAAGATGCTGTAATCGCTCAAATCCTTGTCCTGCACGGGCGAATAGGTTTCAATTCCGAAGCTTTCCGCGCGCATGGCTTTACAGCCGAACCGGGCACCCGGTCTGTACGAAGCGGTGCTGTCAAACGGCGCGCCGAAGATGACCAGACCCGCATCCTTATATTCCGCGGTGCATGAAATAAAGACGTTACTTTCTGATTGCATCTCTCAAAAGCTCCTTTACATAATTCGGCATGGCGAAGCAACCCTCGTGAATTTCGGTATTATAATAAGCAGTACTTAACCCTAAGCCGTTCCAACGCCCAAGGTCGGCGTCAAGCGGACTTATCCCCTTTGAAGCAAAGCCGAAAAGCCAGTGCCCGGATGGATAAGTCGGGATATGGGCTTGATAAATCGTGCCCACGGGGAAATTTTCCCTAATGCACCTGTGCGTTCTTTGCATAGCCTTAGCGTCCTCAAAATAATAGGGACTTTCGTGTTGATTGACCAAAATACCTTTTTCTTTGAGGGCACCAAAGCAGTTGCCGTAAAATTCGCTTGTGAATAAGCCCTCGCTGGGTCCGTAGGGGTCGGCACTGTCCACTATGATTAAATCGTAGACATTTTCCTTATTCCGCACAAAGCGAAGCCCGTCCTCATAATATATTTTAACTCTGGGGTCGTTAAGCTTGCAAGCCGTTTGCGGAAGGTGCTCCTTGCATACCTCGACTACCCGCTCATCAATCTCAACCATATCAATCCGCTCAATGCCATCGTAGCGCGTAAGCTCTCTGACCGTTCCCCCATCGCCCGCGCCGATTACGAGAATCGTTTTTATATCGGGGTTTGAAGCCATAGGGACGTGGGTTATCATCTCGTGATAGATAAACTCGTCCTTTTCCGTCAGCATCATATAACCATCCAAGGTTAAAAAACGCCCGAATTCATTGCTTTCAAAAACATCGATTCGCTGAAATTCGCTTTGCTCCGTATGGATTTGCCGCTCCACCCTGATTGACATTTTAACATCGGGAGTGTGCATTTCCGAAAACCAAAGTTCCATAAGCATCCCCTTACTTAGTCGGCAGAGTAATAAATAAGACTTTTTTTAATTTTATCTGTAATTCCCGTAAAGGTATAAGCGAGAATTCCCGTGAAAACATATGCAAGGGTTAACAATTTCTCGCTGATTTTTTCCGCTGTCAAGCTATTCAAGCGGCGATACTTGTCGAAATCTATATCAACCCATGAAACAAGCTCGTCTTCTTCGTGGCAGGGCACTGTTTTTGAAGGCTCGGGTATAGCTTTGCCTGCATCCTGTCGGCAAATGCCCCACGCGCCTATTGCATCTCTAGCCATATACAAGGCTTCGGGTAGATTATCCCCTTGGGTGTTAATGTTCAAATCCGGAACAGAAACTACATATCCTTTTAAATCCGGCGTAAGAACAATCGGATAAGCCCTTGTCATAAAATCACTCCTTTTGAGCCGCTATTTTAAATTACGTCTTTTGATAACTGCTTTTACAAGGTTCTCTTTAAGCTCCCTATGTCTTGGTACAGGCTCGGAGTCCGTGCCGTTAGTGTAAACGGTATGAGGACCTTTATCGCGCAATTTTCGCCAACCATTTCTTTCAAGCAATTTAATAAAATCACTACGCTTCATATCTGTACCTTCCCATTATTATTATACACAAAAGAAGTCTGCTTGTCAAGTTAAAATAACAAATAAAGTAAATATAATATGTTAAATAGCAGTTATAAAATATTAGTTGGAGAAATAATGAAGCAATTAACAGCTAACTACTATTCGCTTATCACCTTTATCCTCTCAATCCCCATATCCTCTGTTCCCGTAAGGGAGCAGCCTTTTTCTTTTGAGTATAGGATATATTCAAGGATTTCCTTTGTAATAAGCTCGCCCGGTGCTAATATCGGAATCCCCGGGGGGTAGCACATTACAAACTCGCCGCTCACCCGCCCGACACTTTCTCGAATGTCAACCGCCCTCCGCTCGCCGTAAAACGCCTCCTTGGGTGACATAATGATTTTAGGATTGATATACTCATAGTGAAGCAACCCCGCCTTGTCCTTGGAAAAACGCCGTTTGATTTCGGCGAGTGCGGAAACAAGCCTTTCTATATCCTTCCATTTATCACCAACCGAAATATAAGCCAGAATATTGCCAATATCGCCGAATTCTATTTGAATATCAAACCTGTCGCGCAGAAGGTCGTATACCTCTATGCCGGCTAAGCCTATATCCCTTGTATGGACAGACAGTTTGGTTTTATCAAAGGCGTAGGCGTTCCTGCCGTTCAGAATTTCTGCGGAGAAGGCGTAATAGCCGCCTATTTTGGCGATTTCGCCGCGTGCGTACTCCGCCGTTTCGGAAACTTTGCGAACCAGAGCCGCGCCGTTCAGGGCAAGGTTGCGCCGCGATATATCGAGTGAAGACAGGAGCAGGTATGACGCGCTTGTGGTTTGGGTAAGGTTAATTACCGCGCGGACGTAGCCCTCGGACAGAAGCCCGCTTGAAACAGCGTTTTCGCTTAATAAAAGCAGACTGCTCTGCGTTAGCGAGCCTCCCGACTTGTGCATGGATACCGCCGCTAAATCCGCACCTGCTTCCATAGCGGATATTGGGCAGGCTTCGCCGAAATAAAAGTGAGTGCCGTGCGCCTCATCGGCAAGGCAAGCCATTTTATTTTCGTGCGCTATGGCGGCTATTTTTTTTATGTCTGAGCATATGCCGTAATAGGTCGGGTTATTCACAAAGACCGCTTTAGCATCCGGGTTTGCCTTGATTGCTTTTTCAACCTCCGCAGTGTCACTCCCGAGAGGAATCCCCAGCCTGTCGTTAATGCCGGGGTCTATATAAACGGGGACTGCTCCGCTGATTACAAGGGCGTTGATTGCACTGCGGTGGACATTTCGCGGCATTATAATTTTATCGCCTTCCTTGCAAACGGACATGACCATCGATTGCACGGCGGCGGTAGTCCCTCCTACCATGAAAAAGCAGTTAGCCGCGCCGAAAGCTTGCGCCGCCAACGCTTCTGCATCCTTTATTACCGAAACGGGGTGGCAGAGGTTGTCAAGCGGTTTCATTGAATTTACATCGACCGCCATGCACCGCTCTCCTAAAAACGCAGTTAAATCAGGGTTGCCTTTCCCGTGCTTATGTCCGGGTACATCAAAAGGGACAACTCTTGCTTCCCTGTATCTCATTAACGCCTCGTATATGGGCGCGAATCCCTGATTCAAATAACCACCTTCCAAAACAATTGATAATTGATAATTGACAGTTGACAATATAGGGTTTAAGTCCCTTCCCCCCTAACAGCCTCCAACCTCATTCAATATATGTTCATCCCGCTGAAAATTTCAAGCATTTCGCGCCTTAGGGCATCGTTGATTTCTAAACGTCTTCTGGGTGCGAGCTCGTAGGTATCGGTATTAAAAAGGTAATTTTGCAAAAAGATTTCTTTTATCATCATTTTGGTATGGAAAATGTTGGATTGATATACGTTTACATCAACCGCGTCATATTTTTCCAGCGTATCCTTTGCGATATAGTCTTGAATCGAGGTGATTTCATGGTCTATAAACAGCTTTTTCCCGTGCTCATCGCGGGTAAAGCCGCGAACGCGGTAGTCAATGGTTATAATATCCGAATCAAAGCTGCCGATTAGATAGTCAAGTGATTTAAGCGGCGTGATTTGACCGCAGGTTGCAACGTCTATATCCACGCGGAAAGTGGTAATCTCATTCTCGGGGTGAAATTCGGGGTAGGTATGGACGGTGACGTGGCTTTTATCAAGATGTGCGGCAACGCTTTCTTTACGCGCCGCAGTGCCCTCCTTGGGGAGGCGGTGGCGCATATTGCAGGATTCGTCAACCTCAAAATCGGAGAGCGGGTCTTCCGATATGAGTATGGTCGCCGACGCGCCTTGCGGCTCGTAATCCTGCTTGGCTATGTTCAGAACATGCGCGCCAATCATCTCCGTAACATCGCACAGAATTTTTGTAAGACGCTCGGAGTTATATTGCTTATCTATATATTGTATATAGTCGCGCTGTTCACGCTCGCTTTTGGCATAGCACATATCGTATATATTAAAGCTTAACGTCTTAGTAAGGTTATTAAAACCGTAAAGCTCAATTTTTTGATTCAATTCAGCCGCACCTTCTCTTTCTTATCATTGAAGCATCGGAAGCACTTCGAAACACTACTTATAATACGCTATTTTTAGATAAATGTCAATAGCTTTAAACAAAATTATTATTTTACTGTTAATTTGTCTTATTTAGTTAAATTTTTTATTGCGTTTTTATCAGACATATGGTATAATAATCAAGAATAAAAATGAATGCACGGTTAATGGTTGACTAAGGGCTAAAAACTGTTCACTGTTCACTGTTAACTGTATAAAGGAGTGTCAACCGCCATGCTTAAAGCTTTTCTTGCAGATGATGAGCCTAATGTAAGACAGGGGCTGAAGCTGATGCTTCCTTGGGAGGAGCTTGGCATCACCATTGCAGGCGAGGGTGAGGACGGAGACGATGGGCTGAAAAAAATTATCGAGCTGAAGCCCGACATCGTGATAGCCGATATTAAAATGCCGGGCATGACAGGGATTGAAATGCTGGAAGCCGCCCAAAAAGGCGGCTTTACGGGAAAGGCTTTGATTTTATCGGGATATTCCGATTTTTCCTACGCTAAGGAGGCTATTTCCTTAGGCGTTAAAAAATTTATATTAAAGCCGGTAGACGAGGATGAGCTCATCGCGGATTTAATTGAAATCAGAGATGAGATATTAAAGGAGCGCGAAAATGAGGATAAACTCGGCAAGGGCGATAAATATACAAAGGAGCAGCTTGTAAAGGCTCTTTTTCTGGGTGCTGAGGAAACGATTAAGGGGATGGATTTATCAAGCTTTCATTATTCCTTTTTCGATGTCGCCTTAATCAGCGCGGCGGCGGATATTGATGAGCAGGAGCAATCCAAGCTGTTGAAAGCAGTTGCCGATGAGCTTTCACAAATCGACTCTGTTGATATGCTTGCCACAGATTTAAGCGGGATGCTTGCCGTTTTATTCAAGGGCTGGGAGCGTTCTGCCGTACTAAAGACCTTGAAAAGGCTTAATAAGGAGCATGACAAAAAGATTTTTATCACAGTCGGCGAAAGAGCGAAGGGTATTTATATGATAAAGCAGTCGTTCCTGTCTGCCAATTCGCTTTATAAAAACAGGTTCTTATACCTGCACCACGGGGTTGCTTCTTCCGATGAAGCCCACCGAAGCGGCGGAGGGTCAGAGGAAATCGATGATACAGCGCGGCAAATTTACGCATTTTTGGAGATTAATGACATACCGAAGCTGGAAGCATCCTTAGAGCAGTTTCAGGACATTCTGCGCCAAAAATGCTTTTCGCCCGAGCGGATTAAGCTTGCCTGTATCACGCTGGTCATGGATTTGAGGGCGCGCATTTCAAAAAATACGGGAAATCAAAAAGCCGAGCAGCTTTTAAGCGAGGAGCTTATCAACAGCCTAAGCTCTATGGACAGCCTGTATAAAATTATATCAACGCTCAAAGAGCTTTTTACGGAAATTTCAAATACGCACTTCGGCAACACTTCAAAAAGTGCAATTGAAAGAGTAGTCCAATACATTAACGCGAATTATTCGCAAGAGCTGAAGCTTGAAATGCTTGCCAATATTTTCGGCTATAACAGCGCGTATTTAGGCAAAGTTTTCAATCAGTATACAGGCGAGAATTTCAATAATTATATTGACAGAATCCGCATTACCGAGGCTAAAAGGCTGCTTTCTTTAGAGGAATACAGGGTCTACGAGGTTGCTGAGAGGGTTGGGTACACGAATATAAATTATTTTCATAATAAATTTAAAAAGCACGTAGGGGTAAGCCCTCTTAATTTTAAAAGAAGCCCCGATTTACATTAGCGGTGCAATCAGCCTCAAAAACCAGCCTGCCAGCTGACCGAAATAATTATATTTTCTGCAATTTTCCAAGGTAATTTGAGTGCATCCCTTTAGCGTGTCTTGAAAATCCTTCTCGATGTCGTTGACTACGCTGTTGCCGTAGCAATAGGCGGCGCATTCAAAGTGAAGATAAAGACTGCGAAAATCAATGTTAATCGTGCCGACCGCCGCTCTTATATCATCGCTTATAAACATCTTCGCGTGGATAAAGCCGGGGGTATATTCATAAATCTTAACCCCCGCTCTGATAAGCTCGGCATAATATGTCCTTGCCAGAAGATAAGCGTATCTTTTATCGGGGATATGCGGCAGGATAATCACCGTTTCCACGCTCCGCTTTGCGGCGAATTTTAAAGCGGTAAGCATTTCATTATCCGGCACCAAGTACGGCGTAGTGATATGGACATATTTTTCAGCCCTGTAAAGTATATCCGAATAAACGCTGTGCCCCGTCAACTCGTGGTCTAAGGGGCTGTCGCCGTAGGGTATAAAGAAGCCATCCGTATCGCGCTCCGCGTTCAAAACGTCCGAAAAATTGCGGCAGAGGTATTTTTCATAATCCTCGCCGTTGTCTTGAGCATCTAAATTCCAGTTTTGTAAAAACATCATGGTAAAGCTGTTTGCGGCTTCGCCTTTCAGCATGAGGGCGGTATCTTTCCAGTGCCCGAAACGCTCTCTTTCATTTATATATTCGTCCGCGATATTAACCCCGCCCGTGAATGCGGTATGCCCGTCTATTACAGCGATTTTCCTGTGGTCACGATTATTTTGAACGGTGGATAAAACAGGTCTGATTTGAGAAAAAACCTTGCATTGGATTCCCAGTTTATGAAGCCTTTTAGGGTAATTCCAAGGAAGCAGTGCAAGCGAACACATCCCGTCATACATGACCCTTACCTCAACCCCCGCGCTTGCCTTTTCAGACAGGATTTCCAAGAGCCCATCCCACATGACACCCCGCTCTATTATAAAATACTCCAAAAAAATAAACCTCTCCGCCTTTGAAAGTTCCTCCTTTAAAAGTTTGAATTTAGCCTCGCCGGACGGCATATATTCAGCCGAGGTGTTTTTGAACGGCGGGTAGCCGCATAAGCCGCTTATATATGCGGCAAGGTTTTTCTCTGATGGGCTTTCGGCTTTGATTTCTTCCAAAACCGATTCGTCCGCGCTGATATATTTCTTGGTTTTTTTTATTATCTCGTCAAGCCTTTTTGCCACTATGCGCGATTCCAGCTGGATTCTTGTATAAATATAAAGGGGAGTTCCGAAAAAGGGGAAAGCAAGGGCAAGCAAAAGCCATGTCATCTTAAAGCTGGGATTGCTTTTGCCGTTTATGATAAATATGGCAATCACCAATGAAAGTGCTATGGACGCGGTATAAAAATGCACCCAAGCTTCCCTGAATCGGTTCACTGCCAGAACAAAAAAAAGAATCTGTGCAAGCAAAGCCAGAATGACAACGGCGGAACGCCCGAATATAATGCGAATAAGCTTTTTAAAGTTCATAATTGCTCTCCTCACGGTAGGGGTCGCAGTCCTCTGCGACCCGCCGAAATGGTGAAATACTTGTACACCGCGAAATCAAGCAGTGCGAAACATTGCCGGGCGTTAATTCTTGATTTTAAACTGCAGATTAGCCAGCCTGTCTTGCGCTGTTTTTTCCCAGCCTGTCCCCGGTTTGCCGTAGTTGCAGTAGGGGTGGATGGATATGCCGCCGCGGGGGTTGAAATTGCCCAGCACCTCAATGTATTTAGGCTCCATAAGCTTGATTAGGTCTTTCATAATGATATTTACGCAATCCTCATGAAAGTCGCCCCTGTTTCTGAAACTGAACAGGTAAAGCTTTAAGGACTTGCTCTCAACCATTTTTATGCTCGGAACATAAGAAATATGAATCATTCCGAAATCCGGCTGACCTGTTATAGGGCAGATGCTTGTAAATTCGGGGCAGTTTAGGTGTACAAAATAATCGTGAGAGGTATGTTTATTATGGAAAGCTTCTAAAACCTGCGGGGCGTAATCATCGCAATATTCGGTTTTTTGACTGCCCAGCAGGGTTAAGGCTTCGTTTGCGTTATCCCTCATTTATAAGACCTCCTAGCCTTTGTTGCTCGCCATAAACGGAGCTAACGCGCCCGCAATCGCGCTCGCAGGCATGGTTTGAAGCCAGACATGACCCGGACCGGAAACAACGGTGTTAAAAAACCCCTCTCCCCCGAAAAGCGCATTGCCGATTCCTTTAACCGTTACAATATCTACGGAGCAGGTTGCATCCATAGCCGCTAAGTAGCCCGTGTCCACATGAATGGATTCGTTTGCTTGAAGGTCGTACTCAACGACACTGCCGTCAATTTCAAGAAAAACTGTTCCGTTTCCCGTAAATTTCTGCATGATGAAGCCCTCACCGCCGAAAAAGCCCGCGCCTATTTTCTTTTGAAAAAACATGCTCATGTCAACCGACATTTCAGATGCTAAATAAGCCCTTTTCTGCGCCACAACAGACCGGCTCGCCGAGATATTCATAGCCATAATATGCCCGGGGACACTTGCGGCAAACGCAATTTCGCCCGCTCCGCCCTGCGCGGTATACACGTTTTGAAAAATAGATTCGCCCGATACGGCGCGGGAAATCATTCTTCCGACCCCTCCGCCCGCGTTGGTCTGCATCTGCATATTGGGAGACATCCAAGCCATTGCCCCTTTTTGGCAATTAACGGATTCACCCGAATCCAAGCTGCACACGACCACGGGAAAGGGCTCGCCCTTAACTTGATAATTCATAAAAATTTTCCTTCCTTGTTTATTATTGCGTTTATAAGTATAGCATATAAGGAAATAAAAGTCAAGTGCAGACGAAACATAGTCATATTCATCAAAAATTACAATTTAAATTTTATATCTAATTCATTTGACTAATATAAAAAGCTGTGATATAATTGATTTAGGATTAATGAATAGTGGTGAAATGGAGATTGGATATGGACGCTAATTCAAGCGGCGAAAATAAAATCGCCGATTTTCAGACCGGCTATAAAGAAAAGCCTCTGTCCAAACCGCAGGAGATAAGCTTAACGATTACTAAGGAGCGTCTTTTTGGTAACGCTTTTATATGCGAGCAAATCGGAACAAAGGAGCAAACCCCGGTTTATTCCAAGTTCGATTGCCGTCTGGATGAAATAACCAAGGTTTATGTGAACACAGACAATAAAAATACCCCGATTTACGTACAATGTGACAACGTAAGCAAGGCGACCATCATACGTAAAAGGATTATATTGCCCTGCTTTTCAAACCATGCTCAAATAGTAAAGCTGATTCATGAGGCTAAAGAGGGTTTCAGCGCGGCGGAGGTTAAGCCTGCCGCGAAAAGTGCCGCGCCGCCGATTTCGCCGACACCTCCTGCACCTCCGACATCTCCCACACCGCCGACCATTAATGAAGAACCGAAAAATACTGCCGCCGAGGCGGAAGCCAAGAGTGCTAAAAAGCCTAACGAATCCGCGTTGTCGCTCAACGACGAATTTGAATTGGCTACAGCCGGGTTTGCTCCTAAGCGTGCCAAAAACCCTAAAAAGAACGAAAAAACCAACGCAGGGGGTAAAAAAGCCGCCGCCGCAGCTCCCGAGGGGGTTTCGGATATGCTTCCCGTTGGGCTGGAGGCTCTTGATGCCGGATATAACAAAGCCGTAAAAGCCGAGCCGTCTTTGTATGAATTGCTTAGCGATGAATACGGAACGGGTGAGGTCGAGGTCGAGGACCTTGATGTTGGTTACACGCCGTCTAAAAATAATGCCGCAGAGCTTCCCGAACCTATAGAGGACGAGGAAAACCCCGCCAAGTACGATGACCTTGATGTGCAAGCTAATTCCGAGGCTGAAGAAGAGATTCAGGCAGAGGTTAAATCGGAAGCCAAAGCAGAAATTAAAGCGGAAGCTAAAGAAGAGGTTAAAGCAGAAACTAAAGCAGAGGCTAAAGAAGAGACTAAGCCGGAGGTTAAACCCAAAGCTAAAGAAGAGGTTAAAACAGAGGTTAAGTCAGAAGTTAAATCGGAAACTAAAGCGAAGGTTGATTTCGAGGAAGCTCCGCCTCCTCCTAAGCCTAAGCTTGATAAAAAGCCGGACAAAAAGCACCAAGACGAGAAAAAAGAAATGGAAGCCAAGCAACATGAAATAACAAGAAACCCCTATATATCGCTTAATCAGGAATTTGAGGAGGCTACAGCCGACTTTGACGTAAGGCGCGCGGAAATACGGCTGGAAATACAGGATAAGAAAAGCGTGATTAAAGGGCTGCCCGATACATCGGAACTGCCCCAAATCGGGGAAGTGATTCCTTCAAGCTACGCCAATATCGAAAGGTCAAGAGTAGAGCTTAATATTGAGCTCCCCGAGTCGGGCGGCGAATCGGTTGATTTTGATGATATTGTGGATATTGACGACCTTTTGGGGCTGAGCGAGCCCGGCATCGGCGGGATTCTGCCTAAGCCTGTGGATTATACGGGGCAAAAAAAGACCAGTGCTTATATGGATGCCTTAGATGTTGCCGCCGAAGCGTCACATATTAAAGAAATCCCCGAAAATGTAACCCAAAAGTATCCCGCTGATATAGAGGGGGTACTCCCTCCGCCGCCTGCAATTATTGCCAAGCAGAGCTCCGAGCCGCCCGCCAAAACTCACCCGACGGGGGACATCGAAGGCATAGATACCAAAAAATATGTCAAAGAGCTTAAAGAAAAGGTTCGCGCCCAATCGGAAGCGGAAAAAACTAAGCCCGAGGTCAAGCCCGATGCCAAGCCCGTTGCAAGGGTTGAGCCCAAGCCCGAGCCGCGGGTTGAAGCCAAGCCCGTGCCTAAATTTGAAGCTAAGCCCGAGCCCGGGGTTGAAGCTAAGGCTGAGCCGAAAGCCGAAATTAAACGCGAAGCCGCGCCTAAAAAGGCAGAGAGCATGACGCTTGAAGAATTTGAACTAACGGTTAAGAAGCTTAAAGTGATGCTGGATAACAAGGTAATTACTCAAAGCGAGTTTTCAGAGGAAAAAAAGAAGCTTCTTTCATTGCTTTATTAAGGTACTGTTCCTAAGGAGAGAATGATATGGCGGTTGTAATTGCTGTAACAAATCAAAAGGGCGGCGTAGGAAAAACCACTACCTGCGCCGCCCTTGCAGGGATTTTGCGCGGCAGGGGAAAGCGGGTTCTGGCTATTGATATGGACCCGCAAGGGAATCTGTCGTTTTCGCTGGGCGCGCCCGATACGGGGAATACGATACATGATGTGATAAAGGGAGCTTGCGATATACGGGATGCGATTAAGAATACCCGCTCCTGCGATGTAATCACCTCAAATATTCTGCTTTCGGGAACGGAGCTTGAAATCAGCGGCGAAAACCGAGAGTTTATTTTAAAAGAGGCACTTTCAAAGGTTAAATCAAACTATGATTATATTATAATAGACACGCCTCCCGCGCTCTCCGTTCTGACGATTAACGCCTATACCGCCGCAAATGACCTAATTATACCTATGACGGCGGAAATCCTTTCACTTCACGGAATATCCCAGCTTAAACAGACGATACTCGCCGTCAAAAAATACTATAATAAAAAGCTTAATATAAGAGGGATTTTGATTACGAAGTATATGCCGAAGCAGTTGCTTTCGCGGGAGGTTTCCGAAATGGCGGAGGTGATTGCCAATCAGCTCGGCACAGTTGTCATGGAAAGCAAAATTGCCTTTTCCGCACCCGTTGCCGAAGCACCTGCACATCAGCAGACCATCAATGTATACTCGCCCTCCTGCAAGGCATCAAAGGATTATGTAAAGCTTGCGGAAGCTCTCTACCCGGAGATAAGATTTGACTAAGGAAGTATGTAAATGCCTAAGACCAAAACTCATAAGACGGAAGCAGTTATGCGGCTGATAATGGGCGGCGCGGACTCTGCCGTAAATCCTATGATTGACGAGGAATTTAAAGAGGAAGTTATAACCCCGCGCCTCTCCCCCGAGGAGAGGGCGGAAAAAAACGCTGAAATTGAAAAATTCCGCAAAAACTCCGTTGATATAGACGTGGCGGCGGAGCTTGTGTCCGAATTGCTCCCCAAGGCAATGCGGAGGTTTAATTGCTGTAACTGCCCCCTGTGCTTTGCCGATGCTATGGCGGACGCGCTTGACACAGTGCCTAAGCTAAAGGTCAGACTGCGCGCGGATAACGATATAAAAAAAGCCGATGCCCTCAAAAAGAAGAGCCGGCGGGATATTCTCCTTATCATTATAAGATTGGTTATTGTCAGACGCGGGCTTCCCAAGTGCGATGAGGCGTAATTGATTATATTCGGTATATTTAACGACTGAAATTACATACAGTATATTTAATGCGTTACTTTTTTTAATGGAAAAAGATACAGGTTTTTAAGCACTTTTACCAAGATTTTAATGCTTTTTGTGTATAATGAGAATAATGAGGCTAAAAAATCATTAAATATGTTAAAAATTTTTTCTTTTTAGGGCTTGTTTTTTTAAAGCAAGTAATATATAATATAGTAAGGTAATTGTGATGTTCGATAAAAGAGGGGTTAGGTATGGGACTTTTTAACAATTCAAACCAGATTCTTGCAGAAAGGGCGTTAGATGCGGTTTGGTATAAGCAAAGGGTTATATCAAATAATATATCTAATGTTGATACGCCCGGCTTTAAAGCTAAAACCGTGGATTTTAAGCTTTTACTTAATGAAAAGAGAAAATGCAGGTATCGCCCCTTAAAGGAAAGCCGTAGCGGTGAAGGCGGGCTTTCGGATTTCAAGGTGGTTACATCGCAACGGGCGGATACAAACCAGATACTAGACGGAAACAATGTTGATATGGAAAAAGAAGCTCTGGCACTTGCCGATGCACAGTACCAGTATTCCGCTTTAATTGACCGTCTGAACAACGACTACAGAATGATTCGCTCCGCACTGGTGAAATAGGTGAAATGTTTATGCCGTTGGGGAGTATAAATAAAGGGAGGCTTTTGAAATGGCGTTTTTATCATCGTTGGACATAGGAGGCTCTGCACTGTCAGCCGAACGGCTGAGGGTAGATATTATAAATCAGAACATAGCAAATCAAAATACCTACAATACCGCAGACGGCGACCCTTACCGCAGGCAGCTTGTTGTTTTTCAAGAAAAGAAAACCTTTAAAGAAACTTTAAGCCGATTTGAGCAGGAGGCGAAATCTTCTTACAGCAGGGGGACTTATTATCTTGCCAGAAAAGAAAAGTACCAATCGGCGGGGGTTGAGGCGGTCAGAGTTACCGAGGATATGTCGCCCTTTATCCCTGTTTACGACCCGAATAATCCCTTGGCGGATGAAAACGGGTACATATATAAGAGCAACGTCAATAACACAAAAGAGCAGATAGACTTAATGGTCGCGCAGAGAGCGTATGAGGCAAATGTCGCGGCGATTGCCGCAGTGAAAGCGATGGCTACCAAGGCAATGTCGTTAACGGGCAGATAATTGGCAACACTATTAAAGAAAGGATTGGTCTTATATGTTTATCGTACCTATAAGTGATGGGATTCCCCCTGTAAAATCAATTTTTGAGAGAACGCCGACAGTGCAGTCGGCAGAACAGCAGGAGGGGTTTAAGAGCCTTTTCAAAGAAATTTTCGCGGAAGCGCAAGCTGCCGGAGTGAATACGGCGGATGATAATATCAGAATGGTGAACGGCGAAATAGACGATTTACATACGTTATATAATAATGCAACTAAAGCGGCGATTTCCGTTGAAGCGTTTGTAGCCGTCAAAAATACGACGGTTGAAGCTTTTGAAAGAATAATGAATATGCAAATTTAAGGGGCGGCAGGGTGTAAAACGCGCCCTATTTGCCGTTGTTAGGGAATATATAATTAAAATTCGGAAAGGAAAGTCGTAATGAGCGAACAGGTGCAAAAGGTTTTGCGCTCTTTCAAGCAATTTTGGAACGCGCAGGATAGAAAAAGAAAAATCTTATATATAGTCGCGGTTGTTTCCATAATCATTATAGCCATAGTCGCAACGATGCTTTTGAACAGAAAAGACTATATTATCCTTTATCAAGGATTAAGCCCTCAGGAAGCGGGGGATATTTACAATGAAATACAGTCGCTCGGATACGAAGCAAACGTGAAGTCAAACGGCACGATTGAGGTTTTGAGCGGCACTGAAAGTGCTATAGCTATGGAACTGGCTATGGTTAACCTGCCCACCAAAAGCGATTATAACTATTTCACGGAAAACGTAAACATGTTTTCTACCGAAAAAGAAAAAGAATTTTTCAAAATTATTACCGCAGAGAAAAAGACACAGTCGGCAATTGAATCGCTTTCAGGGGTTGAGCGCGCGATTGTCGGTTTATCTGTGCCGGAGCAGAAAAATGTTGTTGTCGCATCGAACCGGCAGTACCCGAATATATCGGTTACCGTTCATCTGGCAAGAAATACCGTGCTGACCAATACCCAAATAACGGGAATCCATAACCTTGCTAAGACGAGTTATCCCGGCTTGAGGGACGAGGACGTATACATAATTGACGGAAACAGTGTCCCGCTGATTCCGGGTGAATCGGATTTTGACCTTTACGCGGATTTGACCAGAAAGCTGTTGTTCAAAAACAAGCTTGAAGAGGATGCCAAGAATAAAATATCCGACATTTTAGGTCCGGGCTTCGGAGATGAAAATGTTAGAATCGCAGTCAATTATGACTTGAATTTTGACCGCCAGGTGTCGGAAAGTACCGACTACGGAGAGGGCTCGGTTCAGCACGAGCATGAGAGCGATGCTTGGGGCGGAGCTACCGTAGAGGGAGGGATTCCGGGGATTGAGCCTAATGTTGAGGAATACCCCACGGTTGACGAGGCGGGCGATAACGCTCCATGGCGCGAAACAGAGGTTGAGCGCACCTATCTTGTTGATACTTTCAAAAATCAAATACATAAGGAGGGCTACAGCGTTGACGGGCTGACCATTGCGGTTATGCTGTACGCCGAATATATACCCGAAACAACGAGGCAGGAGCTTGTGCGTGCCGTTGCTACGGCAAGCGGGATTCAGCCCTTTAATGAGGAAGGGATTTTAATAGCCGAGGACCTTATCACGGTTATGACAATGCCCAAATTTGACGACCTGCTTGCAGAAGCACTTGTAATCAGAGGATTATTCGGATTAACGACAACGCAGTTGATAGCGGCTCTTGCGGCTCTCGGAATATTGCTGGTATTCTTGGTTGTATTCCTTACGATTTCCTCCAAATCCGCTAAGAAGAGAAGGGCTGAATTTGAGCAAAGGCTTATGGCGACCATGTCCGATATAGACCGCAAGGCTTTGGCGGACGGATTTATGGTTGACATTGACGGCGAGCTTGTAGATATACCGAGCTTGACCGATGACGGAGAGGAAACCAAGGAAATCGTAATCAGGCGCGAAATCGGCGAATTTGCGAGAACAAGCCCCGATATTGTCGCTACCCTGCTTAAAAACTGGATGAGGGATAGCTAACCCCCTCTTGTCAATATCTTGTGCAGGAACGCGCCATGTAAGAAAAGCGCGTTTCCCTGCAAAAACACAGCATGAATAAAGCGGAGGCTCTTAAACAGGCTCTGAGGAAGGGTGGCATTATGTCGGATATAAATGATTTAACCGCGATGCAAAAGGTGGCGATTGTCGTCAGTACGGTAGGCATCGAGAACGCCGCGGCGGTATACAAAAGAATGTCAGAGGATGAAATTGAGCGGATTACCTTTGAAGTATCAAGCCTGCCTTTCTTTGACATCAATATTATCGACTCGGTTTTAAGTGAGTTTTACGAGCTTTGCCTCACCCAAAAGGTGATTACGGACGGCGGAATGGAATACGCCCGCAATATACTCGAAAAAGCCTACGGTCCGGAAATGGCGCAAAGGCTTATGGAAAAAGTATCCAAATCCTTGCAATCGAAATCGTTTGAGTTTGTGCGTAAATCGGACCACAAGAACATTCTCGCGATTATCCAAAACGAGCAGCCGCAGACAATTGCACTTGTACTTTCATACGCAGCTCCCGAGCAGGCTTCCCTTGTTTTGCAGGAGCTGCCTAAGGAAAAGCGTGTTGAGGTGGTTGAGAAAATCGCTAAAATGGAACCGGCTTCGCCTGAGACCATTAAAACGATTGAGGCTACCTTGGAGAGGAAATTTGCGGCGGCTGTTTCAATGGACGTTACCGAGGTCGGCGGCATCAACTATGTCGCGGATGTCCTTAACAGAGTTGACAGGGGCAATGAAAAGTATATATTCGACGAGCTTTCAATGCGCGACCCGTTGCTTGTCGAGGAAATCAAGAAAAAGATGTTCGTTTTCGAGGATATTATGGGCTTGGATTCGATGTCCATCCAGCGTTTCATCAGAGACGTGGAAGTAAAAGACCTCGCGATTGCTATCAAAGGTTCCAATGCCGATGTCGCCGCCACTCTTTACGCCAATATGCCTAAGAGAATGCAGGATACAATTCAGCAGGAAATTGAATACCTCCACAACGTCCGTATGCGCGATGTAGACGAGGCTCAGCAGAGAATCGTCGGCATTATACGCCACTTGGAGGAGGAAGGCGAGCTGGTCATCGGAAAGGGCGGAGAGGACGAGTTAATTGTATAAGGTTGTTAAGCAATACGGGTTTAACTCGGCTATGGGCAATCCCGTTCCCATTGACAATAACGTATATGTTCCTCTTGACGAAGAAGAAAGGCTGATGTCCGCCGAGGAAAAGAAAGCCAGAGACGCGGAGCGCAAAGCCGAGGAAGAAAAGGTTTTCAACGATGCGGTTGACGCGAAGGTTAAAAGAATACTTTCCGAGCGGGAGGCTGAAACCGAGCTGAAACGCGCCTCTATTATAGAAGAAGCGAGAACCTTTGCTAAAGCAATTACATCTGACGTAAAGGATTCCGTTGCCGCAACGCTTGAAAAAACTGTTAAAGAGTGCGACTCCCTCATGGAGCAGGCGAAAAAGGACGGCTATGCGGAAGGCTACAAGAACGGTCACACGGAGGCTACGGCGAAGTACAAAAAGTTTATAGACGGAGCGGCGGCTTTAATGGGCGAAATCAACGCCCGCAAGGAAGCGTATTATATCTCAAATGAAAAAGAGCTTCGGGAAACTTTGTTTTTAATTACGCAGAAAATTGTTAAAGCCGAATTGGAAGTAAATCCCTTAGTGATTGAAAACATTATAGCCGATGCGGCAAAGGGATACCGCAATTCCGATTATCTGAGGATTTCTATAGCGGACGGTGAAATCACCGAAAAAATCAAAACCGATAAGAATTTCGCCAAAAAGCTGATTCCCTATATTAAAGACATTGAATTTGAAATACTCCCGGAAGCGGACGAAAGCACCATCATTCTTGACGATGAACACACAATAGTAGACGCTTCAATCCCGACCCAGCTTGATTTCCTCAAAGAAATACTCAAAAACACAAGAGGAGACTCTGACAATTAACAATTAACAATGAACAATGAACAATTTAAAGATTTCGGCTTTAGCGTGACATTTGAGGCGGGCAGGGGGGTTTCTTTTGATACGAATTGACAATTGTTAATTGTTAATTGTTAATTGTTAATTGTTCAAAGGGGTGTGTTATGAATTTCTCCGCTGTTCGTTCGGTTGTGAAGCAGGCTGATTTTTATCGGCGGCAGGGCAAAATAGAAAAAATTATAGGATTAACCATTGAAGCATCCGGTCCTGTTTGTAATATAGGGGACGTTTGCAGGGTTTATCATAAAGGTTCTAAACGGGATGAGTTTATCTATGCCGAGGTGGTAGGCTTTACCGGCGGCAAGGTTATGCTTATGCCTTATACCGACATTGAGGGAATCGGTCCGGGCTCGATTGTTGACAATACGGGGCGGCAACTGGAGGTAAATGTCGGGGAGGCTCTTGTCGGGCGGATTATTAACGCGATTGGTCAGCCGATTGACGGCAAGGGCAAAATCAAAACAACGGCGCAATATTCCATAGCGGGAGAGCCGGTAAATCCGCTTACCCGCCCGCGCATATCGGAGATTATCCCTTTCGGAGTAAAGGCTATAGACGGGCTTTTAACAATCGGCAGGGGGCAGCGTATCGGAATATTCGCAGGCTCGGGCGTTGGTAAATCTACGCTTATGGGGATGATTGCACGGGAAGTGCAGGCAGATTTGAACGTCATCGCCTTAGTAGGGGAGCGCGGACGCGAGGTTGTTGAATTCATCGAGAGAGATTTGGGCGAAAAGGGGATGGAGCGTTCCGTCTTGGTAGTCGCCACCTCCGACCAGCCCGCCATGATGCGAAATAAATGCCCGCTTACGGCGACTGCGATTGCCGAATATTTCAAGGACCAAGGGCTGAATGTCCTGCTGATGATGGATTCGCTCACACGCTACGCCATGGCGCAAAGGGAAATCGGGCTTGCGGTAGGCGAAGCACCCATAGCAAGAGGTTATACGCCGTCACTTTATACCGTTATGCCCAAACTTTTAGAGAGGGCGGGCAACTTTGAGGAAGGCTCAATCACGGGCATTTATACAGTCCTTGTCGAGGGTGACGACACGAATGAGCCGATTTCCGACACGGTGCGCGGTATCATAGACGGGCATATCATACTGTCGAGAAAAGTAGCGGCGCGGAATCATTATCCGGCTATAGAGATTCTCGAATCGGTATCCAGACTTATGGTTGACATAACCGATGAACATCAAAAGGAAGCCGCAAACAAGCTTCGTAATCTTCTCTCGGTATATAACGCGAATTACGACCTTGTTTCAATCGGTGCTTACAAAAAAGGCACAAACCCCGCTCTTGATGAGGCTTTACGCAAAATCGGCAAAATCAACGACTTTTTAAAGCAGAAGGTAGACGGTACGTTTTCATTTGAAGAAACCGTGGAGATGATGGTTGAAGCGGTTAAATAATATTTTTTAGGGGTTAGTATTTTATGAAAAGGTTTGAGTTTTCGCTGAACAAGTTGAAGAGCTACAAAAATCAAGTTTTAGACAGGGAGAAGGATGCTTTGGCGTTTCTGCGGCAGCAGCAGCAGCTTTTAGAGGAAGAGAGGTCCGAAAGTATAAGACGGCTTACGGAATCGAACGAGGAGTATAAGCGGCAGTCAATGCAAGGGCTGAATGTCGTGCAGATTCAAGTGTTTAAGGGCTTTCATAAGTCGCTTTCGGATAGGATTACGGAGCTTGAGGAAGCGATTAAGAGGGCGGAATTTAAGGTTCAGCAACAGGTAAGGGTTGTCGTAGAGGCGACAAAGGAGGTTAAGACCTTAGAGAAGCTTGAAGAAAAGCAGTTGGAAGAATATAAATTTAAAGCGGCAAAAGCGGAAGAAAAATTTATAGACGAATTTGTGTTGAATCAAACCTACAAGGCAGGGTAATGACAATTAACAATTAACAGTTAACAATTTGGGAATGGTTTAAGCCTTTGGGGGTTTAGATATAATTTTTAATGAAAGGAGGCTTCGGAAAAAACATGGATGGTATTTCCTTTGACATGATGGCGGGACTTAAACAGGCTCTTGTTGCAAGTACTGCGTTAAATCCGTCTTCGGGTGCGGGCGTTAAAATCGGCTCTGCTACTTTCGGAGAGGTTATGAGGCAGGCGGCGAACGATAGTGTTCCTACGGCAAAGGCTGTTGTAAGCTCCGGGAGCGCAGGCGTTTCCAAGAGCGAGGTTGATTCGGTGGTTTACGGTCTGCCGCAAACTAAGAAGCTGACGGAGGAAGAAGCCGGCGCGCTGGTTGACGGCTTTATAGCGAAATGGCTGGAACTGACGAATTCCGAGCAGGATTTTGATTCAATAAAGCTGGTCATCAACACGGCTTCGGACGATGATGAAACCTATGGGCTGATTTGCCGGATATTTGCGGAAAAAGCCGCTCTGAGCGGAAATGAACTGCTTATGGGCTTGAACCCCGAGGATGTGGTGGTTGATTTCGGAAAAGCCGTTGAAGCCGACGAGGAATCGGACGAAAAAGACCAGACCCTTATTGATAGCTTTATTAAGACGCTTAGGGAGCATTATGACGAACGGGTTGAAAAATCCAACGAATATAAGAGCTTGGAGAATGTAATCTCCATGAGCCAAGCGGCACTTTGGGCAACACCGAGCAACGCCCCGGAAAAACCTGTTATCTACATACCCGAATACGCAGACCCATCGAAACTCAGCCCCGATGTTTTAAGAAGCTTTTCGTCTTTTTTAAACGGAATCCCGGAGGAAGAGGAATTTGAAAACAGAACAATCGTTCCTCCCCCTAAGGAAGATGCTTTTGTAAAGCTGATTGAGGTTAAGGCGAGCGGCGGCGCGGACGGAGATGTGAATTTCAATGCGGGCGGACTTTCAGCCCCACTGAAAATCAACGATGCCACAGCGCAGATAAGCGCGCTTAAAACAGGCAGTGACGGATTGAACACAGGTTTTGTGCCCGGTGTTGACGGGGCGGTTTTTCAAACGGCTTCGGGTAATTACGCCGAGGTGAATCAGACTGCCGCAGGGCAGACAAACGCGCTTGATTCTTATCACGCGAACCTCGTGGAACGGCAGCTTACGGAACGGCTTACTCCGGCGGTTATTTCAACGGGTTCAAACGGAGTCAGCGAGATGGTAATTGTATTAAAGCCGGAGGAATTGGGCGAGATTGCCGTTAAGATTATCTCTGAAAAGGGTAAGGTTTCTATTACCATGGCGGCACAGCATCATGCCGTAAATTCCGCAGTAAATGACAGGGCTTCCGATTTGGCGAGCGGGCTGTCAAGGCAGGGTATTGACGTTAAGAGCATTGACGTGATTGACCCGTCGGACGCGGCGGCGCAGATGGGGCTTGACTTCACCAATCAAGGCTTTAACCGCAGGGATACGAGTGAAGCCGGAGACGGCGAAACCAACCGCTCAAAAGAAGGAATGAATATTGACGGCGTTCTGATTGACGAAGAGCTTGACAACGAAGCCGAACTACACGAAAGCATTTTAACCAAGGAGGCGAAACTATGGGCACGGGCATAGCGAATACGCGGGGGATTAACCTCACGGAAGAAATCAAGTCCAAGTATTCGACAAGGAGCGCGAAAGAGGTCGAAAAGGATGAAGTTACAAGCTACATGGGCTTTGACGATTATTTAAAGCTTTTAGTAGCGCAGATGCAGAATCAAGACTTTAACGACCCGATGAGCGACACTGAATTTTTAAACCAGATGGCTACCTACTCTATGATAGAGAGCATTAAAAACATGACTGCTCAGTCGAGCATAAATCAAGCATCCTCCCTGATTGGAAAAGTAGTTACCGTTGCAGACGGCACTGTTTATGATACGGGCACGGTTGAATCGGTTGTAATTTCGGAGGGCAAGGCTTTTCTGGTTATTAACGGCACTTCGCATCCTATGTCAGCCTTAACCGATGTTGTTAACGAAGAAAAGTACGCAAATCTGAGCAAGCTTCTGGGTATGGAAGGTATTGCTAAAACAACAAGCGGCGAGCTTGCTACAGGAAAAGTAACCAATGTTCTGATTGTTGCGGGCGTTGAGTTGGTTGTTTTGGACGGGAATATCATCTGTACCAGAGGTAACTTTACCCCCTTTGAAAAGGAAGAGGAGAAAAAGCCGGAATCCGATAAGCGCGTTGAAGAAGCCAAAGAGGCGGATAAGACCGATGATGCGGGCACGGGCACTGCCGATGTTGATGGCGTGAACGGCGGCGAAGTAATCCTTGATGACGGGACGGACGGCTCTGACTACCTGTCTGATTATTCCTCGGTAACGGAAGGGGTCATTTCCAGAACCTCTTATGCCGAAAAGGCGCAGTCGATTCTGGAGAATGTAACTTCTCCTATGAACAGCACATCGGTTTGGGAAGTTGAACTGTCCGAAATGGCTGAGGGCGGCGAGTTTTATGTTACCTACGTTGATGTACCCGATTACGCGGCGGCAATTTTCGGAGAGGACGATGCAACCTTAGACGAGCTTTATGCCGAGCTGAACGAATATATGTCAAGCTCTGACAGCTCCGTAACGGGCGTTCTTCATGTAAACTCCGCAGGAACGGGTAATTTGGCATCGACAAACACGGGCACGCTCAATTCAACAGGTGCAGGTAGCTTGACTTCGTCCGGCAATGCGGCGTGGGGGCAGTACACGACCGACCCCGGCATTACAACATCTCACGGAATTCCCAAAAGAACCAAGCACGGAGATAAATTTCCCGCTGAAATGGCTCTTGCCGCACAATACGGAACACGTATGTACGACATAAGGCATATCAACAACAAAGCGGTTACTTCGCGGATTAAAAGAGGCGAGATTATCGGCTATTCTTCGGGCGGTACTCCCGTAACCGAGGTTGGCTACAGCGGAGTGGGAAGATTGGGCGAGGTAGTAACCTTTGCAAACGGTCAGCAAAGAGTAGAAATACTGAATAAGCTTGACGGAAGCTCTGCTTGGCTTCATACAAGCGGAAATCATACCCTTGACGCTATTTGCGATTTGAACAGAAGTGCGCCTTTACAGCCACGTTTAACCCCGTCTGAGCACGCGATAAGAAATTATGCTATAAGAGAAGCAAGGACAGGAAGAGCTTACGGCATAACGATTAACGTCAGCTGAGGCACTGTGTAAAGCAACTTTCACAGCGACTAACGTCAGCGGCTGAAGGAGGTTTTTTATGGTATGATTATTAATAACGAGTACGTGTACAGTAACGTATCCGTTACAACGGGCAAAGCTCCGGCAGAATTCCGAGCAAGACTGCCAAACAAGAAGATTTTGCCCGAGGACAGCGAATTTGCGCGGCTCTTAAACGAGCGGATGGCGGAGATTAAGGCTGACGAAACAAATGTTCAATTTTCCAAACATGCCGTTGAAAGAATTTACGAGCGGAATATTGACCTTTATGACAATGATGTTTTAGAAAGGCTGAACAAGGGAGTTGAGCTGGCGTTAGGCAAGGGCTCAAACGATGCTTTGATTATGGTTGACCAGAATGCCTTTGTAGTCAGCGTAGAGAACAACAAGGTCATCACGACAATGAACGCTTCGGACCTTTCCGAGGGAAGCATTTTCACAAACATTGATTCAACGGTTTTTATGTAGTTTAGGAAGGCGGTTTTCAAATGGCGATTTCAATTGAAGTCAGAGAAAGGCAAAAGCATCTTCTTAATCTGCTTTTGCACCTCAAAAAACTTAATCCGAATGTGACCGTAAACGGATTGCAAAGGGAAATTGTTGATGCAGTTGCGGTTATGGAACAAGAGGATGTTGCTTGGGTTGAGAAAATCGTTGGGATTCAAGCACTTTAGTATCGTTGCCGTTATATAAATCGGACCTCTTTGAGGAGATTTGGAAGTCCCGACCGATTGACGGACTTCACCAAAAAGCAACGGTGCAACAAAAAAATTGTCAATGAACAATGAATAATTGTCAATTGGCGGAAAAAGGAGTTGTACTTATAGTATGATTAGGTCACTTTATTCAGGCGTTTCGGGTATGACCAACCATCAGACTAAAATGGACGTTATAGGTAATAACATAGCAAACGTCAACACCTACGGCTATAAATCGTCCTCGGCTATTTTTAAGGATGTTTACTATCAGATGGCAAAAGCTCCGACAGCGGGTACTCTCGCGGCGGGAGGTAACAGCCCCGGCACGGTAGGTTACGGCGTTCAGCTGGCGGGTATTGTTAAGGATATGACCCCCTCAAACTTTATGGTTACTTTCCAGACGCTGGATTTAGCAATCAGCGGAGACGGTTTCTTCATAACCGCTCAATTCCCCGGCATGGCAGGTACGGAAGCATCGCCTAACCCCGGTCCTTCCAACGTAACCTATACGAGGATGGGGGCTATGGAAATCGACTCGTTTGGTAACCTTGTAGCAAATAACAGGTTTCTTTTGGGAACAAGAAACTCAATGGCAGGGCTTCAAGCCACGGGAACGACAAGCTTAAATCTGCTTGACAATGCCCCCGGTCCTGCAAGAGCAAGTGACATGACTTTCACCAACACAATTAATATAAACCAACTTATTCGCGATGCTTACAGTCTTTACACCGACGCTAACGGATTCCTTTATACGTTCAGACAGCCCGACGGTACGATTGATGAGGACAGACCTTTGTGGGCGGATGAAACAGGCAATCCTATGGTAAGGGCGGACGTAAGAGCGGCAGTTGAAAGGCTTTATAACGGCTTTACCGCCGCCGCCGAAGCCGCGGCAGATGTCCGCACCCCGGGCGATGCCACCGCTGACCCGCCGGTTCCTCCCGGTCTCCCCGGTTCGGGAACGGCAGCACAAGCTGCTACCGCCGCGATTGCAGAGTTTACTGCTATTAGCACCGCTATGACGGATTTGTCCCCGGAGGCGACTGCCGCAGTTACTGAGTTTATAACTGAAATTACCGCACTTCTTAATGACCTTGCCGCTGACCCCAACGCAAGTCCTTCTACGATAGGAAGAGCGGTAAGAGATTACGCGGCTGAGGCAAGAAGCGCGGCTTACAGCACAGACGATGCCGTAATTCCGGCAACGATTGGCGATGATGTGCAGGCAAGAGCTATGGGCGCGCTTCAGCATGAATTTACCGTTAAGGATTTAGCCGCCTTTGATATTGGCTTTGACGGAGTCATTACCGTATTTTATAACAACCAGCTTAAAGCCATAGCGCGGATTGAGCTTGCTGTTTTTGACAATGTTTACGGCTTGCAGGAAGCGGGCGATACCTCATTCAGAGAAACCACTGCTTCCGGCGAGGGCTATATCAAGAAGCCGGGCGCGGAGGGCGCGGGTACGGTTCAATCCGGCAGGCTGGAGATGTCAAATGTAAACCTTGCCAAGGAATTTTCGGATATGATTGTTACCCAAAGAGGATTCCAAGCAAATTCCAGAATGATTACTGTTTCCGACTCTATGCTGGAGGAATTGGTTAACTTGAAACGATAGGGCGTTAATTGTTAGTTGAGAGTGGAGAGTGGGGGGTTAAGCTCCCAACTCCAAGCTCTTAACTTCAAACTCCAAATGGGAGGTGAAGCAAATGCCGACTAATAGCGAGTTAAGAACAAATCATAAAAAAATGCTATTTGATTTTCTTAAATTAGCAAAAGACAATGGCGGGAGCGATAAGGTTATAGGTCTTTACGAGTTAATTATTGGTACTCAAGCAATTATGGAAGCCGAAGATGTTGCTTACGTTGAGAAAATGATTGCAAAGTTAAAGTAAGCATAAGCACCTTTAGAGAGCGGAGAGTTGAACTTAAACTCTCAACTCTCAACCCTCAACCTATATGAAAGGACTTTCACTTATGATAAAGCTGACTCACCTTAAAGAGCGTTCCGTTATACTTTTGAACGAGGATTTTATAGCGACTGTTGAGCAAACACCTGACACCATTGTAAATTTACAGGACGGACGTAAATTTTTCGTTGCGGAGACAATTGACGAAATATTTGAAAAATGCGTTGAATACAATGAAATTCACCGTGGGTATAAAAATGAAAATAAAATGCAATGAGTATAACGCATTTGAATAGATAAAAAGCTAAAAGGAGTTTTCTTATGAACATTACAGGTATTATAGGGTTTTTGATGGCAATGGGCTTCATAATCGGCGGTATTGTAAGTAACGGTCCGCTGGGGGACTTTGTTGACATTGCTTCATTGCTGATTGTTTTCGGCGGTACTATAGGAGTTGTTGTATACAATTTTCCGTTTTCGGTCTTGAAAAAAGTGCCTAAAATGTTAAGAATAGCCATTTTCCCCGTTAAGTATGACCCCGAGCAATACATAGAGGAGATGGTGGAGCACTGTAAAACCGCTCGTATGAAAGGTATATTGGCTCTGGAGGAAACCGCGAACGCCTGCGAAAACCCGTTTATGAAGTCCGCGCTTATGCTTATCGTAGATGCTAACGATTCGGACAAGGTTAAGAGTATGCTTGACGATTCCATTGATTTTATGTGCGAAAGGCATGAAAGCAACTTCGCGCTTTGGAGCAAAGCCGCCGGAGTAGCACCCGCAATCGGTATGGTAGGTACGCTAATCGGTTTGATTCAGATGCTCGCGGCTATGGACCCTACAAACCCGGAATCCGCAAACCAGCTGGGTCCTGCTATGTCAGTCGCGCTGATTACCACCTTCTACGGCTGTATTATCGCTCACGTCATGGCAACCCCCGTAGGAACTCTTTGTAAATATAACCATAATAAGGAATTGCTCTGCCTCCAGATTATAGAGGAGGGTACGCTGGCAATTATTTCCGGCGCGAACCCCCGTTACGTTGAAGAAAAGCTCCGCATGATGCTGCCCGCCACATATAAGGAGAGCAAAAAGAGCGCGAGAAAGGCATCGAGCGAGGAGTAAAAATTTAACATAAAAGGTTCAATTTGCTTAAATTAGGGCTTGACATTATAATTTTTCGTCAATTTTACTAATTTAGAATGAAAATTTCTTTCAAAAAACTATAATATTTTTTGAAATATACTATGGTAATGACGGAGAATTTATGTTATAATTGAATGTGACTTAATATTATACCTAAACATTTTAAAAAAGGGGGAGAGGGTATGGCAAGAAAAAAAGGCGGCGGCGAGGAAGAAGGCGGCGCGAATTGGATGGATACATACGGCGATATGGTTACGCTGATGCTTACTTTCTTTGTTCTGCTTTATGCGATGTCTACGATGGACGTGTCTAAGTGGCAGTATATAGCCAGTGCTTTCTCCAGAGGACCTTCTGAAGTTCAAGTTGTTACCGAAGCCAATCCCGAAAACGACCCGCAAGCAATCTTTACCGATGAGGTCGTAGATACAATCACGGACGGGGAAGTCATTGACTTTGACGACCTGTATATGTACCTGCAGGAGATTATACAAAGTAATAATCTTCAAGACAGCGTAAGCGTTGAAATGTCCCCCAGTTATATCTACGTCAGATTCAGAGACAGGATTATATTTGAGCCCGACAGTGCGACATTGCTTGATGAGGGAGAATTTATAATTGAGCTCATATCGGACGGGGTAAGGCAAATTGAGGATATGATTTTCGGCGTAAGGGTTTTCGGACATACCGCAAAGAGCCCGGGCTCAACGACAAACGAATGGGATTTGTCTTCCATGCGCGCAACCTCCGCTATCAATTTTATGATTGATTTGAGTGCGGCGGAGAGCTATAAATTTTCAAGCTCCGGCTTCGGCGGACACCGCCCGATTGCCAACAATGATTCGGAAGAGGGCAGGCGGCAGAACAGGCGCGTTGAAATCATATTTATCCGTAACGATATTGATTTTAACGACCCGCAGGTAATGAGAGACCTTTGGGAGCTCGAAAACGGACGGCTTGCTTCGCGGACCGACTCGGAAGGCAATGAGCTTGAAGACGACCAAACCGATATTGATTTTCACGCAGAACCCGCCCCGGAATTCGGCGGCTCAGACCCGGACAGGGTTTACGTTCCCAGACCGAATTAAATACTGACAATGAAATCGCACGCTGAATATTAAATATACCGCAAAGGACGGTCATGCTTATGGCTGACGTACTGTCGCAAGCCCAAATAGACGCTCTGCTGGGTAACTTCGCTTCCGAGGGTACAAAAGCTTTCGATGATATTGATGAAAAAGGAACAGAGCGCAAGGTCAAGAATTATGACTTTAAAATGCCTAAGAAATTTACCAAAGAGCAGCTGAAAATTTTGGACGGTATTTTTGAAAACTACTCGCGTATGCTCTCCTCCTACTTGATAGGGCTTATGAGGGTTTACTGCAAGGTAGAGGTTTTGCAGATTGAGGAACAGCTTTATTTCGAGTTTAACAACGCCCTGCCCGACTATGTTATGATGGCTACCATTGACATGGGGGTGGAGGACGATGATGTTTTGGAAACCAGCTGTATCATTCAGCTGTCAAACCCGATAGCCTACGCCACGATGGACAGACTTATGGGCGGAAGCGGGATGTATATCGATTCGAGCAGGGATTTTACGGAGATTGAATCGGGGCTTTTATCCAGCATTATAACGCGGATGGCGGAGCTTATGCGAGAACCTTGGAGTAATTACATAGGCATTAATCCGAAGGTAAGCGCGATTGAGACAAATTCGCGGGTTATGCAGTCGATTCCGCCGGACGAGGTTGTGGTTCTGATTGTCCTCGAGGTGGAGATAAAGGATGTAAAAAATACGCTCACAATCTGCGTACCCGCCATGAATCTTGAATCCATGATGTCGAAATTCAGCGGCAGGTGGTCCAGGACATTTACAAAGTATGACCCGCGTAAGGAAGAGGAACGTAAAAATTCTCTGCTTTCGGCAATTAAGGATTCCGAGCTTAAAATAGACGCGGTCCTTTGTGAAACAAAGCTTGATTTTTTCGATGTTCTCTCATTGCAGGTGAACGACGTTATTCCGCTTAATGTTCCTATTGACAGAAACATTTCGATTAAAATCGGAAACAACCTTTGGTTTGACGGAAAGCTGGGACTTCATAACAACCAAAAGGCTGTTAAAATAGATAACATATATAAAGAATTGAGGTAACCGGTACAATGAGCGATGAAAAAATTGTTATTGACGAATTCGGCATGATGGAGCAAGACGCGATTGGCGAAATAATGAACATAACAATGGGGTCTGCCGCTACAGCCGTTTCAAATATGCTTTATGCAAAGGTTTGGATTACCACGCCTACGGTGTCGATTATTAAGGCGAAAAGTCTTTCCTTTCCCGAGTTAGAGCCGTCGATTGTAGTCAGAATTAAATATACTAAAGGGATTTCGGGGCACAACGTACTTGTTTTAAAGCAAAACGATGTTCAGATGATTCTGAATCAGCTGATGGGGCTTCCTTTGGAGCTTTCGGATGATTTTCAATTTGATGAAATGAATATCTCCGCCGTCTGCGAGGTTATGAACCAGATGATGGGCGCGTCAGCCACTGCCCTTTCGGAAATATTGGATATGCCGGTTGATATTTCAACACCCGAGGCGATTGTCCAGGAAGACCCGAACGCGACGATAGACAGGCTTGCCGGTCTTGAAGTCGGAGACGATGAGTATGCTTGTACGGTAAAGTTTAACCTTACAATTGACGGGGTTATTCAATCTGAGTTTATGTCTGTCCTTACGTTAGATTTGGCTAAGGAGATGGCGGGCAAAATGATGTCCGGCTATGCCGCGGACGATGAGCCCGAGCCTGCTCCTGCTCCTCCTCCCCCGGCACCCGCTCCGGCGGCTCAGCCCATGCCGGCGGCGGCTCAACCGCAGCCGATGATGCCGCCTCCTGCCGCACCCTATCCGCAACCTATGCCCTACGACCCCAACATGGCGGCACCGCCCCCTATGTACCCGCAACCGTATCCCATGCCGCCGCAAGGAATGCCGATGCCGATGCAGATGCCGGTTCAGATGAATATGCAGCCCGTTCAGCTTCAAAGCTTCGGCGCGTATACGAATCCTTCGTTGAATCAAGGGCAGAACGATAATTTGCAGTTACTTATGAGTGTTCCTCTGAATGTTTCGGTTGAAATCGGTTCTACCACTAAAAAGGTTAAGGACATATTGGACTTCGCACAGGGGACAATCATTGAGCTTGAGCGTCAAGCGGGCGCGCCCGTTGATATAGTAGTCAATGGAAATCTTGTCGCGAAAGGCGATGTTGTGGTCATTGACGACAACTTTGCGGTGAGAATCACCGAAATAATCAAATCAAAATTTTTAGATAATTTAGGTAAGGAGTAAAACGAAATGAGTAAAAAGATTTTGTTGGTTGACGATGCCGCTTTCATGAGGATGATGATTAAGGACGCGCTGACCAAAAACGGCTACACGGACATAATCGAAGCCGCTGATGGTGAAATTGCGTGCAGTACCTATGCGGCGGAAAAACCGGACCTTGTGATTATGGACATCACTATGCCCAATAAAACGGGGATTGAAGCCCTCAGAGACATTAAAGCCTCCAATCCGGCGGCGAAAATTGTCATGTGTTCCGCTATGGGGCAGGAGTCGATGGTTGTCGAGGCGATTAAGCTGGGCGCATTGGATTTTATAGTTAAGCCGTTTAAGGCGGACAGAATCCTGCAGACTGTTCAAAAGGTTCTCGGCTGATGATTCGATGGACATTGCCGGTTCTGGTGTCATTTCAAGATTCGCTGATGATTTTTGTATCTCTTTTAGGGGTAATCGGTTTAATTTTCCTCACATACGCGGGAACAAAATGGCTTAACAAGAAGTTCCGCTTAGGAGGATTTTACGGAGAAGCCAAGGGGATTAAAATCGTTGAATGTGCCGGCATAGCTCAGGATAAGCAGCTCATGATTGTAAGAATCGGTAAAAAGCTTATGCTTTTGGGAGTTACCGCCGGTTCTGTTACTAAAATCTGCGATTTGGATGAAGACGACCTTGCGGGTTTGACTGAAACCGAATCGGCGGAGGATGGGTTTTTGAGCAGCTTTAAAAAGGTTTTCGCCGAAAAGAACAAGGCTTTTGGCAATGCGCGGCAAGATACTTCGGCGGAAAAGGATGGTCGAGAGCACGAAAATGAGTTTTAATGTGTTTAACGCGGCGCGTTTAAGCGGCAAACTGCTTTTAACCGTATTGATTTTTATTACGGCGGCGGTTGTTTGCTTGACGCATCTGCCCGTGTCGGTTCATGGTATTGTTACCGAGATTCCCAATATTGAGCAGGATGTTCCGCAGACAACGCAAGCGCAGGAGCCGCCTGTTGACGGTATTCCTCCCCTGTTTGATGCGGAGCTTCCCTACGAATTGCCCGTTACGGACGGCGATATTGCCGGACAATCCTTGCTTGGGCAACTAGGTCTTACGGGAGGCACTACGCCCATTGACTTAATTATATTAATCACAATACTTTCGTTAGCACCTTCGATTCTCATAATGATGACCTGCTTTGCGCGGATTATCATATCGTTTTCTCTTTTGAGGAACGCTATGGGCGTACAGCAGACACCGCCCAATCAGGTTATGATAGGCTTGGCTTTGTTTCTTACCCTGTTTATCATGAGCCCTGTTATAGCGGAGATGAACGAGGTTGCCTATCAGCCGTACAGGGACGGCGTTTACACCTCAGCTGAAGCTGTGCAAGCTGCCTCTGTGCCGCTTAAAACGTGGATGCTCAAACAAACCAGTAACGACTCCTTGTATTTTTTCGTAGGACTTTCGGGCGAGGAGGTCACTGCTTTAACGGAGGAGGAAATCGTTGAGCAGGTCAGCTTTGTCACTGTTGTTCCGGCTTTTTTGCTTAGTGAAATCAAAACAGGGTTTGAAATCGGCTTTTTGCTTTACCTGCCCTTTTTGGTAATAGACATTATCGTTGCGACCATATTGATGTCAATGGGTATGATTATGCTTCCCCCCACTATGATTTCCGTTCCTTTTAAAATCATGATGTTTGTGTTGGCGGACGGCTGGGCGTTACTCATGGGCTCTTTGGTTACAGGCTTTAATGTATAGGGGGTTCGGTTGATATGACTGCCGATTTAGTCATACAGGTTTTCAGAGAGGTTTTAATGCTTTCAATCAAGCTTGCCGGTCCGTTGCTTATCATCAGTATGATTGTTGGTCTTTTTATAGCCGTTTTCCAAGCGGCAACGCAAATCAACGAGCAAACGCTGACTTTCGTTCCGAAGGCTTTAACCATAACGGTTCTGCTGTTGCTCTTAGCACCGAATATGATTGCATCCCTTACGGGCTTTTTGGAAAATATATTTACGATTATAACGCGTATAAGTCAGCACACGACTGCTTTTTAGGAACTGTCGGCGGAGGTTTTTTCTTTGGATTTTTTTGACGTCCTTTTCGGCGGTTTTGAAACGAACCTTTTGATTTTTGCAAGAGCGATTGGCATGATTGCCTTTAACCCTATATTGTCAAGAAAAAATATCCCACTCAGGGCAAAGGTCGGCGTAGCGTTTTTTGTTGCGATTGCTGTAGTCATGGCAATGAGACCTGCTCCGATTGATACGGGAGAAATCCCGGGCGTTTATCTGATGATGGTTGTAAAGGAAGGCTTTGTCGGGCTAACCTTGGGGTTTATAACCGACATGTTCTTATACTCCGTTCAAGTGGGCGGGGAGCTTATGGATATGCAGTCGGGGCTTGGAATGGCTAAGGTTTTCGACCCGATTACAAATTCGCAGTCATCGGTAATGGGTTCGCTTGTAGGAATAATGATATACCTGTACTTTTTTGTTATTAACGCACATCTGTCTATTATCGGGATATTTGCGGCTTCATACAGTGTTGTCCCGCTTGGGGATTGGGTGGTTAATCTGGAATCGGGGATTGCAATTGCGTCTTATTTTTCCTTGGTTTTAGGGCTGGTTATAAAGCTGGCTATGCCGGTGGTGGTTGCCGCCTTAATTGTTCAGTTTTGCATTGGGCTTATTATGAAATCTGTTCCGGGGATTCCCATTATGATGCTTAATATTCAAATTAAGGTTATATTCGGATTTTGGGTGCTTTTTACAATCGCTTCCCCCATGGCAGACTTTATTGACAGATATATGAGAATATGGATTGAAACGCTGGAAGAGGCGATTCATTACATCGCTGTATAGCGGATTTCGGCGAAAGTTCGGTCGCTTTAATGCGGCGGATTGGAGGATGTCATGGCTGACGGAGGCGGTCAGGAAAAAACCGAGAAAGCGACCAGTCATAAACGGCAGGAGCAACGTAAAAAAGGTAACGTCATGCAAAGCAAGGACGTTGTAACGGCGGCTTTTATCCTTGTCGTGTTTAATGTACTTAGAATGACCATAAGGCTGATTTATCATTCCGCTCAAAAATCTATGACCTATTGGATTGGCATTTCGGGCGGCGGGATGGAGGGGAACGGCACGGTTATTGACGGTGTACCCGTCCATATAAAGGTAATTTTTGAAATCATTAAAACTGTTCTGCTTGCTGCCGGACCAACCTTGATTGTAGCTGCTATTGTTTCAATTATCGCTTCGGGTACGCAGACAAAGTGGATACGAACCTTAGAAACCACCAAACCTAAGTTTTCAAAGCTTAACCCTTTGAAAGGTATGAAAAAATTTTTCTCTTTAAAATCTATTTTTGAAGTTATAAAAAATCTTATTAAGCTTGCTCTTATAGCCGCTATTATTTATAATGAAGTAAAAATAAGGTTTATAGATTTTGCCAAAACATTTGATTGGGAAATACTTACCTCGTTAACCTATATGGTTCAAGCAATCTATTGGGCGGCAATGAAAATCGGGCTTGCATTTATCTTTGTTGCGGCTCTGGATTATATGTATCAGAAATGGCAATGGGAAAAAGACATGAAGATGACAAAGCAAGAGGTCAAGGAAGAATTCAAGAACACGGAGGGCGACCCGAAGGTCAAGGGTAAGCGGCGTCAAATCCAGATGAGGATGGCAATGCAGAGGATGATGCAATCCGTCCCCGAGGCGGATGTTATTATAAGAAATCCTACGCATTTTGCGGTTGCCGTAAGATACGACCACGATAATGATAACGCCCCCTTTGTTTTAGCTAAAGGAAAAGACAACCTTGCTTTGAAAATTATAAAATTAGCGGAAGAAAATAACGTAACTTTGGTTGAAAATAAACCTCTTGCCAAAGCTCTTTATGAAACTGTTGAGGTTGATAAAGAAATTCCTGCGAATTTCTATCAAGCAGTCGCTGAGATTTTGGCGTTTGTATATGACTTAAAGAAAAAGGCTAGTGTATATTAGAGACTGATTAAACCCCGTATATTCCTGCGAAAGGTTGCTTAGTGTGAAAAAAATCTTAAACAACGTGGTAACGGTATTCGTTATAATGATTGTTTTCCTGCTTATTATACCGCTCCCTACGGTACTGCTTGACTTGCTGTTTGCTTTAAATATAATGATTTCTCTTATTATACTGCTGATTACAATGTATTCAAAGAGTGCTTTGGAGTTTTCCATCTTCCCGTCTGTGCTTTTGGTTACGACTATTTTTAGGCTTGGGTTGAATATGTCGTCAACCCGTCAGATTTTGTCAAACCAAGGTTATGCGGGCGAAATGGTAAAGGCTTTCGGCGCGTTTGTTATGCAGGGCAATGCGATTATAGGATTTATTATATTTATTCTTATAGCGATTGTTCAAGTTTTGGTCATTACCAAGGGTGCGGAGAGGATTGCCGAGGTAACGGCGCGCTTTACGTTGGATGCTATGCCGGGTAAGCAGATGGCTATTGACGCAGACTTGAACTCGGGAATGATAACCGAGGAAGAAGCTAAAATCAGAAGAAGCAATATACAGCGCGAAGCTGATTTCTTCGGCTCTATGGATGGTGCCGCCAAGTTTGTCAAGGGCGATGCAGTCTTTATGATTATAGCGGCTGTCGTAAATCTTATCGGCGGCATGGTCGTTGGTATGGCTATGGAAGGTATGGATTTTTGGACGGTTGTGAGCGTATACAGCATAGCGACTGTGGGGGACGGTCTTTGCGCTCAGATTCCCGCCCTGCTCATCTCAACCGCTATGGGTATGATTGTAACCAGAGCGGCTTCGGACGGAACGCTTAACGCGGACATGAAGCAGCAATTCTCATCCCAGCCGCTGACGCTGATTATAGCGGGCGGGGTTATGATTATTATGATGCTGATTCCGGGGTTCCCCAAGATTCAGCTGTTTATTCTGGGCGTATCCATGATTGTGCTGGGTATTGTTCTTTTGAGAGGTCAAGCGCAGGTTGCTGCGGCTGATGGAGTAATGCCGGATTATCCGGCGGGTGCCGAAGAGGTTACAGAGCTTGAATATTATAAGGATATTGACAATGTATACAAGCTTCTTAACGTCGAGCAGATTGAGATGGAATTCGGCTACAGCTTAATACCCCTGGCGGATGAATCGGCGGGCGGAACGCTGATTGAGCGCGTTGTTATCTTCCGAAAGCAGTTTGCATCCGATATGGGTATCGTATTCCCCTCCGTCAGAATGAGGGACAACCAACATATTAACCCAAATCAATACGTTATAAAAATAAAAGGCGAGTCGGTGGCATCTGCCGAGATTCTTATGGACCACTACCTTGCGCTGGACAGCGGCGGTGTTATTAAGGAGATGGACGGTATAGATACCATCGAGCCTGCATTTAACATTCCCGCAAAATGGATTTCCGAGCAGGATAAGCTGCAAGCCGAAATTGCCGGCTACACACTGATTGACCCGACCTCCGTTATCGTTACGCACCTTTCCGAAACAATTAAAAACCACGCGCACGAGCTTATATCGCGGCAGGACGTGAAGGTTATGCTTGATAAGCTGAAAGAAATAAGTCCTACCGTTGTTGATGATATAGTACCCAACATTGTTTCCGCGGCTTACCTGCAAAAGGTTTTGGCTTTATTGCTGAAAGAGGGCGTTCCCGTCAGAGATTTGCAAACTATACTTGAAACCCTCGCCGATAATCAGCACACCATGAAAGATGTTGACATAACCGCCGAGTATGTCCGTCAAGCTCTGAAGCGTACCATAACGCGGCGTTTTCAAGACGGCGGTCAAATCAGGGTTCTTACCTTGGATACGGAAACAGAAAATGTTATCGTATCCTCCGTTAAAAAATCCGAGCAGGGCTCTTATCTTGCCCTTGACCCCCAGACCATTCAGCAGCTGATTTCCGCTCTGAGCGACCAAATAGACAGGGTTAAGGATATTATCCCCGTTCCCATTGTGTTAACATCGCCGATTGTCAGAATTTACTTTAAAAAGCTGATAGACCAGTTTATACCGAACATTACGGTTCTTTCATTCAGTGAAATAGACGGTTCAGTACAGATTCAAGCGGTTGGCAATATTAGTATTTAACCGATAAAGGACGGGCGCATATGAACGATATGACCTCCGAGCAAAAGGCGGAATTGCTTTTAAGCTATAAAAAGCACGGCGGTAAGGAACTGCGGAATGAAATTGTTATACATTATATGAATATAGTGAAATACGCCGCAATTTCAACCCGCAACATATATTTGAGCTACGCCGACAGGGAGGATATAGTAAACGAAGCGGTTATTGGCTTGATTCACTCAATAGAAAGCTTCGACCCCGAAAAAAACGTAAAATTTGAGACCTACGCCTCCGTCAAGGTGCGGGGCGCGATAATAGACTATATAAGGCGGCAGGATATTGTGCCGCGAAAAATACGCAAATTTGCCCGTGATTACGAAGCGGCATATTCCGCACTCTATGCGGAGCTTGACAGAGAGCCCGCGCCCTTTGAAATCGCCGAGCGGATGGAACTGAAAACGGAAAAGCTTGAGGAACTCTCGGCATCCGCCGCCGCCGCTCATACACTTTCGCTGGAGGAGCTTATGCTCAACCCCGCGTTTGACTTGCCGGAGGAAGGCTCCGAGGAAGGTTTATGGTCCGCGGAGGAGCGGATACATTGCAAGGAAAAAATCAATCAGCTTGCAAAGGCGATTGAAAGCTTAACAGAGCGGCAACGCTTGATAGTTACGCTGTACTACTACGAAAAGCTCAAATTTTCAGACATAGGAAAGGTCTTGGAATTATCGGAATCAAGAATCTGCCAAATCCATTCCGAATCGGTGGTAAGGATGAAAAAATTTATGGCGGACTATATAAATTAACAGTTAAAAATTATTATTTTTAAGGAGTATGTTATGCTTAGAGGATTTTATACGGCGGCTAACGCGATTGTACATGAACAAAGGATTATTAATGTTAAGACGAATAATCTTTCCAATGTAGGGACTGCCGGATTTAAGTCGGACACCGCAATCCCCACGACATTTGCCGAGAAAATGCTTCTGATACAAAACCGCTCTGACACCGGCGTTATACGCTACAGAACCTTGCAGGAAACCTTTACCAATTTGGAGCAGGGGACTTGGGAGGAAACAGGCTCGCGGCTTGATATGGCGTTGAGGGGGAGCGTTTTTTTCAATATTGCCCGCGCCTCCGACGGAGAGGTTCTTTTGACCCGAAACGGGCAGTTCAATATTGACGCGGAGGGGTATCTGGCTTTGGGCTCTTCGGGCAGGGTATTGGATGCTGCGGGCAATGAAATCATGCTGGGCACGGCGGATTTCACCGTTTCCGAGGAGGGCGTAATAACCGTTTCCGATGGCAGGGAGATTGCGCTGGGACTTACTTATGTTGATGAATATGATGATGTTTATAAAGTGGCTGACAGCCTTATGCGCCCTATGAACGGCGAGGTTATGGGCAATATTCCGCCGGACTACGAGTACGTTGTCATGCAGGGCGCGTATGAACGCTCAAATGTCAATGTAGCGCGGGAAATGACGGAGGTTATGAGCGCGCAGAGCGTAATCAGCGCAAGTGCGAACGCGCTCAAAGTAGCGAACGCCCTTAACCAGACGGCGGCGAATGAATTGATGAAGATTAATTAACTTTCGCGCATAGTTTTATACTATAACTGAGCAAAAAAACTTAGGAGATGACCCTGCTATGAAATCAAGAAAAACGCTTGCTCTGCTTCTGATTATGACGATGCTGTCCGTTTCAACGCTTTTTGCCTGCTCTTCGGACAGGGGGGCGGCGCAGAATCATGCGGCTTCGGACTACGTTGCGGCGGAGGAAATTTCAGATACAATTCCCGATTTAACAGAACAAGAGGGAACACCCGAGCCAAGAATCACCCGCGAAGATTTTCAAGGCTTCAAGCTGACAATACTCCACACAAACGACCTGCACGGAAGACTGGAGAATGTGGCGCAATATTATACGATAATAGAACAGGTTCGCCAAGACGAGCCGAACGTGTTATTGCTTGACGGCGGCGATTTGTACAGACGCGGTCCGTATGAGCATTTAAACGGCGCGGTTGAAGTTGAAATTATGAACGCAATGGGATATGAGGCAGTTGCTTTCGGTAATAACGAGTTTCCTTTTAATGATGAGGAGCTATATGATTTGTCGGAGCATACGATTTTGAAAAATGCCGAGTTTCCCGTGCTTTTAGGCAACGTGACCTTGGACGGCGAGTATATTGAAGGCACCGAGCCGTATATTATACTTGAATATGACATTAACGGCGAGCCTGTGAAAATAGCCGTAATCGGCGTGACATCAATGAAGCCCTTGGACAGAGATTTTGACATAACGAAACGGGTTGTTTTTTCCGAGCCGGATAAAGCACTTGATGCACTGACCGAGAAAACCAAACCGCTTTCCGATATTCAAATCGCTTTGTCCCACGCGGGGTTAGATACGGACTTGCTGATGAGAGGTGTCAGCGCAATTGTCGGGGCGGATACGCATACAAAATTAGAATCTCCGATGGTGATAACTGACGGCGACAGGTTGATTCCGGTTGTGCAAGCCGGCGGCGAGCTGGATAATTACTTAGGGCGGTTGGAGCTTTATTTCGAGCAGGCGGACGGGGAATGGGTTTTAGTTGATTTCGATGGGTATTTATACTCTTTGGAGGGCGTTGAAGCGAATCCCGAAATTTTAGCTATACTTGAAAAATACGCCGATGAGTATCATGACCCGGCGGATATAGAATATTCTATAATGAATACCTATGAGGATGCGGCGTAGATAAAATGATGATGAAGCTTATATAAAAAAAACTGCTCTTAAACAGGGGCAGGGAGGAGATAATTATGGCAAACGCAGGGTTTCATGCGGCGGCTTCGGGGGTTATGGGCTATCAATCGGCTCTGGACATTACCGCCAATAATATGGCTAACGTAAATACGAACGGGTTTAAGGCATCAAGGGCTTCTTTTCAAGATATTCTTTATCACAGGTGGACGCAAAACGAGCGCGTTGACAGAGGGCACGGCATGAGGATTGACAAAACAGACTTGATGTTTGAGCAATCCGCGATTCGCGAAACGGGGCTTATGCTTGATTTTGCCGCTTTAGACGAAGGCTTTTTTGCCGTGGAAAATAACGGGCGTATTTTGTACACTAAGGACGGCAGTTTCGGTTTAACCCGAGCCGATGATGATGGCGAGTGGGAGCTCTGCGACCAAAGCGGGGGCTTTGTCCTTGACTATAACGGCGACAGGATAACAGTGCCCTTTATCGGGGACTCATCGGAAATTGACGGAGTTGCGCTGCTTGACATGGTAGGCGTTTATTCCTTTGAAAACCCTTACGGGCTGAATCAAATCGGTAATAACTATTTTGAGCAGACCCCTTCAAGCGGCGAGGCGGCGGCTGACCCCGAATTGGCTAAAAGACAAGGATTTTTGGAATCCTCCTCTACAAGCATAGGAGGGGAAATGTCAAGAATGATTGAGCACCAGCGGGCATTTCAGCTTAACGCCGCTATGGTTAAAACCCACGGGGAAATAGGAGATGTCATAAATAATCTCAGAAATTAAGTTTTAATATAAAAAGTCCCTTTTAAAAAAGGGTGAGAGGATGGTAGTATTAATTATGCCGATTAACAATGTTGAGCAATTAGGAGACCTGCACTTTGATGTTCTGAGGGAAATTGGCAGTATCGGCTCGGGGAACGCCGCCAGCGCGCTTTCGGGGTTGCTTAACTGCGAAACCAGCATCGCCGTCCCCAAGGTTACACTTTTGGATTTTAATGAAAGCGTTAATTTTTTGGGAGGACCTGAAAATATCGTTATCGGAATGTTGGTTGACATTAAGGGCGATATTACCGCGATGATGCTGTATGTTTTACAGCGCGAATTTGCGGATAAGATGGCAAGTGCTGTTTTCGGCAGTAATATTTCCGATATTTTGAGCATGAATGAAATGGAAACATCTTTTATTTCGGAAATCGGAAACATTCTGGGGGCATCTTATATAAACGCGATAGCCCAGCTTACGGGGCTTGCAATTGATATATCCATACCGTATATGACAATTGATATGGCGGGTGCTATACTGAGTGTGCCTACGATTCATTTCGCGCAGGTAGGGGACAAGGTTTTGTTTATTGACGATTGCTTTTCAATAGGCGACGATGCAATCAAAAGCAATATGATACTTGTACCTGAGATGAAATCACTTGAAACCTTGTTTTCAAAACTCGGGGTCAATCATTAAATCAGCCTCGGAAAGGTGGACAAATATTATGCCAATAACCGTAGGTATTGCGGATTTAAAAGCGGGAAAAGCCCCCGATGTTATTGTTACATACGCTTTAGGCTCTTGCGTTGGAATTTGCTTATATGACGCATCGACTAAAGTGGGCGGACTTGCTCATATTATGCTCCCGTTAAGCACAGAAGCGGCGGCTTACACCGCCGATAATAAGTATAGGTACGCAGATACAGGTATAGCAGAGTTAATTACCCTTATGGAGCGCAAGGGTGCTTCCAAAACAAGAATGACCGCTAAAATAGCGGGCGGAGCGCAGATGTTCAGTTCAAACTCAGCTGTTTTCAATATCGGCGAACGTAACGTAATAGCCGTTCGGCAGATTTTAGCTAAAAACGGAATCCGCATTGCCGCCCAAGCAGTCGGCTCTAATTACGGGCGAACCGTATTTTTTCACACGGATAAGGGAACAATGGAGGTCCGGGCGGCAACGAAGCCTACTCAGATGATGTAGATGATGTATTGTCACTTTTTGCAAGCTCGGCGACTTGGATATAAATCGCGGCTATAACTTGATAAAGCTCGGGCGGGATTCCCTGCCCTACATTTAACATAGTAAGCATGGCGGCGGCGGAGTCATCCCGAAAAATCGGAACGCCGTTTTCATCCGCCAAGCTTATTATTTTTTCGGCTACCTTTCCGTGCCCGGACGCAACCACTATCGGCGTATAATCCTTTTGGGAATTATATTTAAGCGCGACCGCCGCAGTTTGAGCCTTGCGGGGCTTTTTGGATTCCTGCATTGAAATTCACCTTTCCAACATAAAATTGTCATGAGCAATGAGCAATTGTCAATTGCCCTAAACCTTTACGTTTAAGCCGCCTCGGCTGTTTCTTACCTTAGGGAATACCTGCGCTAAATCCCTGCGCTTAGTAAGCGCGCCGATTGCCGCATTGCTTATATTATAGCCGTTGCTTTCCGCTATAACGGGAAGCATTTCCTTTAACGGAGATAATCTTTTCTCTACACCGGGTGGACACAGCAAGAGCACGTTCATGCTGTTATCATGGGTAAAGACTTCAAGCTCGAAATAACCCGTGTTTTCAACATCAAAGCACAGGAACATATGACAGCAGCGGTTATATGTTCCGCCGTCCCTGCTTTCCGCATCGGGGTCTGCCCACAATTCTCCGAACGCCTTAAAGCCGCCGAGGTCTATAGGCAGAAGGAAGTGCAGAAGCGGCGTATAAACGCCGGGCGCGGAAATCAAGCCCCCCACCATCTCGCTCTTACTCATAGCGGAAAGGCTTTTCAGAGCGGGGTCGTCCATATTTTTAATCAGAAAGTCAAACATATTTTCAAGGGATGTCGGCGGTCTGTAGCTTATGCCTTCGCTTTTTGTCATTTCCCCTAAGATTTCATTCAGCTTTTGAGCCAGAATGATTTTATTTTCATTATCATCTATAGAATTTACGATTAAGCCGAGCCTTTCAATAAGCGAGTTTAAGTCCTTCGTATTGTCAAAGTTTCGCAGAAGAGTATTAAGCGCGCCGCCCATGCCCTGATTGATAAGAGGCGATAAGGCTTCCCTGATTGATTCAGAGCCCTTGGACGCGTCTACTTTACCCATAAGCCTTGACAGTTCCTCCGCGCTTATCGTCCCGGCTTGGTGGCGCACGGAGGCGGCAAGGCGGTCGGTAAGCAGGGTCATAGACATTTGGGCGGATACGGAGTCGCTTTGCTTTAAAGCCGCCAGCTTAACCTCGGAGGGTAAATCCGAATTTTCAACATAGTTTATAAACGCCGATTTCAGCTTAGCCGCCTGCTCCGCGCTGTCCGCCATATTCAGCAGGGCATGAAAGCTTTCCCCTAATGCGGTATCGCTTTTATTGAAGCGCGACATATTATATATGATTAACGGGATTAGGTTTTTGGTTTGGTCGTTTAATATCAAGCTTTTTTCGGTGTGGCTCAGCAAGGAGAGTATTGTATTTTTCAGTTCAAAGAAAGTTTCCTTGTTAAGGTCGTTTGCCGCCGCGTGAAGATTTTCCGACAGTTCTCTGCTTGAAGCGGCTTCATTGGCAAGGTATCGCAAGCCCATAGAAATCGATTGCAAGACATCATCCCGCGAATTCGCGCCGGAAGCCGCTTTCATAAAATCAAGAACAGCGTCTAGGAACGCTTCCTTGCCCAGTCCCTGCAGGTTTGCCCCGTTTTGAGCGTTATTTGAAAGCAAGCCGCTTAAAATGCCGCGAAGTTCATCCCATAGCTTACCGCTGAATATCGTAGCCTCCGACTCTTGGCGCAGAATGTCAGCCAAAAGCTCATCGGGCTTTAACAGCACCTCTCCGGCGAATTCAGCCGCTTTGTTCAGAAGCTCCGCGCCTGCACCCTCACGCAGGGTCTGCAACGCATCGCCGCCCGCCAAGGAGCGCAAAAGCAACGCCGCCATAGCAGGATTTTTTGACACCAAGGTTTCAAGGCGGGGAAGCCCCTGCTTGTCGCGCAGGTTTTCTTCAAGCATCTGCTCGGTGCGGTCGTGCGATTTTTGCACCTTCGTGGTGTCACCCATGTCTAAAATCTTATCGGAAAGTGCCGCTTGCTGTTCGGATTGATGTGCGCGCCCGGATAAATCAAAGGCAGGGCGAGGCTGCACGGGCGTGTTAATATGTATGAGTTCAGGCACAAAATACCCTCCTACTTTTAGGTATATATGTAAAATTAACAATTTTTTTAATTGTTTTGTTAATTTTTAACGAAAATAGGCTGAAATCTTTTTTGTCTATATTACTATTATATTTCATTTTGGGCTTGAAGTAAAGAGTTTTTTATAGTATAATTAAAAATATACATATTACACAATAGAAGCCCCTTAGATTTAGCGCGCTGTTTTAAAACAAATTTTAATATATTCACAGGCAAGCGTTTGAGGCGGGAGATTTTTCGCGCCAAGCGCAGGAAAGGAAGGTTTTTCTTTATGGCGGTTTTTGAAGCGGGAATGGAAGCAATGGTCGATATGTACATTTTCGAGACCACTTCCCTTTTAGAGCAGCTTGACCAAACTCTGATAAAAACGGAAAGTGATAAAAACTTCGGCGAGGAGGAGATAAACGAGATTTTTCGCGTAATGCACACGATTAAAGGCTCTTCCTCCATGATGGGTCTTGAAAATATGGCTAGAATAGCGCATATTATCGAGGATATGTTCTTTATTATAAGGGAGGACAAACCTGTCATAGGCTCGGTGGAATCGCTTTACGAGCTGATTTTTACAGCTTCCGACCTTATGAAATCCGAAATAGAGCTTGTTCAGGAGGAAGACCATGTATTGACGGACTTCTCTGACTGCTGTAATAAGATGAGCGCGTTTGCGGAAGCCTTGAAAAACGGAGGGACTGCTGCACCGGCGGCTGAAGCCTCTGCGTCCGCTGAAGCGCCCGCGCCCGCCGCGAAAGCGGGCGGTGATGGTGAAGATCACCTTACAACGGTTCGTATTCATTTTGAGGACGATTGTAAGATGGAAAACCTGCGCGCCTTGCTTGTCGTAAGCAAGATAACGGAGGATTGCTCTCATCTGGAGTATATCCCGTCGGATATTGAAAATAATTCGGACGCTTCAAAGGATATAATCGAAAACGGATTTTTTGTAAGATTCGCGCCTGCCAGCGATACTAACGCGGATAACGTGCTCAGCATCATCGCGGAAACGGCTAACGTAAAATCTTATGAAATCATAGATATGGCAGGCGAAAGCTTCAGCACGTCCGCCCCGAGCTCCGGCGATGCCGTAATGGTTAAAGTTACCTTTGACGATGACTGCAAGATGGAGAACCTGCGCGCCTTGCTTGTTGTAAACAATATCAAGGATTACTGCAAGGAGCTTTCTTTTGAGCCGAGCGACATAGAGAGCAATGCTAATTCGGCATCCGTGATTGTAGAAAACGGATTTTTAGTCCGTTTTACTTCTACGATGCCCGAGGAGGTTATAAAGATGATTGAAACGACTCCTAATGTTAAAGCATATCAATTTGTGGGCGAGTCGGTGGAAGCCGAGCTTGAAGCAGTTGTTCCTGTTGCGGCGGCTGTTCCTGCGGTAACTGTTTCAGCCGCTCCGGCTGTGAAGGAAGCACCCAAGCCTCAGCCTCCCGCAGTTAAAAGCGCAGAGCCTGCTTTACCGGCTGAATCAAGGTCACTCGACCAGCTTAACAATATGCTGAATACCAAGGGCGGCGCGAAGCAGTCGCTTATATCCGTTAATCTGAATAAGCTTGATACGCTTCAAGACCTTGTGGGAGAAATCGTGATTACCGAGGCTATGGTTACTTCAAACCCGGACTTAAAGGGTTTGCGTCTTGATAATTTCCAAAAGGCGGCGCGCCAGCTGAGGAAGCTTAACTCCGAGCTTCAAGATACGGTTATGTCCATAAGGATGGTTCCGCTTTCGGGCGCGTTTAATAAGATGACCCGCATTGTGCGCGATATGAAAGTAAAGCTCGGAAAGGACGTTGACCTTGTATTTGAGGGCGAGGATACCGAGGTTGACAAATCAATCATCGACCAATTGAACGACCCGCTTATGCACATGGTCAGAAACTGCATGGACCACGGTATTGAATCCTCCTCCGAGGAGCGCGTGCTGGCTGGAAAGAACCCGAAGGGTAAGCTGACGCTTTCGGCTTACAATGCTTCCGGCGAGGTTATCATCGTGGTCGCCGATGACGGCGGAGGCATTAACCCTCAAAAGGTGCTTGAAAAAGCCGAAAGAGCAGGGATTCTTAACAGACCGCCCGATGAATACACCGAAAAAGAAGTATTTAACATGATAATGCTCCCCGGCTTCTCTACCAACGAGGAGGTTACCGAATTTTCCGGCAGGGGCGTCGGAATGGACGTTGTAAGGAAAAATATTGAAAAAATCGGAGGTACGGTTTCGGTTGATTCAAGGCTTGGAGCGGGCTCGAGCTTTACCATAAAAATCCCGCTTTCGCTTTCAATTGTCGATGGCATGGAAGTTTCGGTCGGAGATTCGATTTTCACGATTCCCATTAATTCAATCAGAGAGTCGTTTAAGGTTAAGGCAAACCAGCTTGTTAAGGACACAAGCGGCAGAGAGATGATCATGATACGCGGAGAATGTTTCCCGCTCATCAGGCTCTATGAGCTATACGACCTTAACCCGAATACGCAGGACCTTTACGAGGGGATTGTCATCCTTGTGGAAGCGGAACGCCGTTGTGCCTGTATCTTCGCGGATGAGCTAATCGGCGAGCAGCAGGTTGTCGTAAAGCCGTTCTCTCCTCTTTTGAACAACTACAATATCAAGGCAAACGGCATGGCGGGCTGTTCAATATTAGGCGATGGCTCGATTACGATTATACTTGATGTTAACAATATTATAACAGACTTTTAAATGTTGTTAAAAAAACACATTTATTGAAAGGAAGGTTTTGGTTATTATGACCAATGAAACTTACGCTCTTGATACGATAGACAATTCCAAGCATCACTCAGACGGGATTGAAGTTCTTTTCTTCACCTTGGGCGATACGATTTACGGGATTGAGATTAAGTATATAAATGAAATCATAGGAATCGAGGATATTACCGTTGTTCCGAAAATTCCTCCCCATGTTAAGGGGGTTATCAATATCCGCGGAAAGGTTGTGCCGGTGATTAGTATACGGCGGCGGTTTTATATGGAAGAAATTCCGTATGACGACCGTACCTGTATTATAGTGATTGAGTTTAACGATGGGAATCAGGTGGGAATTATAGTAGACAGGGTTCAGGAGGTAGTTGTAGTCAAAAAAGAATACATCAGCAGAACCCCCGACTATAAAAATGTAAACACCAATCGCTACATCAAGAATATTATTGAAATAAACGAGGACATAAAGCTTCTTCTTGATTGCGACAAACTTATTCTGGACGATTAGTACTACTCCTTGCACTAAACATAAGGATTGAAAGGATATTATTATGCTGCAAAAGCTTACCGATGATGATTTTAATCGCCTTGTCGATTATATGAAAAAGAATTACGGCATTAATCTTGACAAAAAGCGCGTCTTGATTGAAGGCAGGCTTGCGAATACGCTTAATGCTAAGGGGTTTAAAACCTTTAAAGAGTTTATTGATTTTGCCTTTGCCGACAGGACGGGTAAAGAAACCATGCAGCTTGTCAACAAGCTCACAACGAATCACACCTATTTTATGAGAGAGCCGGAGCATTTTGAATATTTAAAATCAACGGTTCTGCCTTATTTTGAGCAGGCTAATAAAACCAATGAAATACGGATATGGTGCGCCGCCTCCTCTACGGGGCAAGAGCCGTATACGATTATGATGACAATTGACGATTATTTAGGGATGAAGTCGTCAATTTGGCGGGTTAAAATGCTTGCCACAGACCTTGATACCGATGTTCTTAACAAAGCAAAGACGGGTATTTATGAGCAGGACTCCTTAAAGGATGTCCCCAAGCACTGGCTGACAAAATATTTTAAGAAGATTGACGGCAATCGTTATCAGGTGATTGACAGAATCAGGAATCAAATTGAGTTTAGGCAATTTAACCTTATGAAGCCTATTCCGATGACCCAAACCTATGATTTAATCAGCTGCCGCAATGTAATGATATATTTTGAGCCGGAAACCAAGAACGCACTGGTGGAAAGATTTTACGATGTCACCAAGGAGGGCGGATATTTATATATCGGACACGCCGAAAGCGTGGGCAAGACAACGCGGTTCACCTACGTGAAACCCGCAGTATACCGCAAGGGAGCAAAATAGACGGTGAACAGTTAAAACAACTGTTCACTGTTCACTGTTAAATGTTAACTTATATGTAGGGGTGATGTTTATGACGAATAAAATTAAAACGCTTATTGTCGATGACTCGCTGGTTTTTAGAAATATGGCTGCCAGAAGCTTGGAAAACAATCCGAATATAGAGGTTGTCGGTACGGCGGTTGACGCCTTTGACGCGGGTGAGAAAATCACCGACTTAAACCCCGATGTGCTTATTTTAGATATTAACATGCCCAGAATGAGCGGCAAGCAATTTTTAACTCGGCTGATGGCTGAGTGTCCGATTGCGTGCGTTATGGTTACGTCCTCCGATGCTGACGAAAGAGAGCTCCTGAATTTGGGCGCGGCGGCTTTTATGAAAAAGCCCAATTCGTCGGAAGAGATGAGAATCTTCGGAAGCACGATTGCCGTTAAAATTATTGCCGCGGCTCAAAAGAGGGTGTCCCCTCTGAGGAGAGCGGTTAAAATAGCCCCTCCTGCCCCTTCGGCACCTCCTCCTTCGGCACAGGGGAATCGCTTCGGAAGGGTTAATCCGATTATGCCCTCCGCGCTTGAATTAAGCGGAGTTGGCGATAAGGGGAGAAACGGGTATATGGTCGCGTTGGGCGCGTCTACGGGGGGGACGGATGCGCTGGAATGTGTTCTCAGAGCATTTCCCAAGGATATGCCGCCAACGCTGGTTGTTCAGCATATGCCGCCTGTTTTCACAAAGATGTACGCGGAAAGGCTGGATAAATGCTGCCCTATGAGCATAAAGGAAGCAGAGGACGGCGACAGGCTTACAAACGGCGTTTGCCTTATAGGGGCGGGCGGTTATCATATGGAATTGAAAAAGGACGCAAGGGGATACTTTGTAAAATGCTATACGGGCGAAAAGGTGTCGGGTCATATCCCCTCGGTTGATGTTATGTTTGAGAGTGTTGCAAATACCGCAGGGAATAAAGCCGTTGGCGCGATTCTCACGGGGATGGGCGCGGACGGTGCCAGGGGCTTGCTTAAAATGCGGAACAAGGGCTCGTTTACCGTGGGGCAGAATCAAGAAACCTGCGTAGTTTACGGTATGCCGATGGAGGCGCATAAGCTTGGCGCGTGTAAGGAGCAGCATCCGCTTGAAAGCATCGGAGCGGTTCTTTGCAAGGCACTTTCGCAAGGCTGGAAATAAACAATAGACCTCCACGGGAATTAAGTTGCGGCGAATGAATAAGATTTTTTTCGCAGTGCAAGGCAAATTTCCGTAGTAATACTTGCGTATTGCAAGGAAATTTAACGCCGCAATGCGGAAAAAAGATTGTTTAGGCGTTGTGATTTAATTTCCGTGGAGGTCTAATAACACCGGCGAAAGTGTCGCCGGTGTTTAAGATTTATGTGGCGGCGTAATATTGTGAACGGATATATCTGTTAGGGGGGTTATTCTCTTGGACATCAAGGAGAAAATAGGCGGATTTTTTATTAAAGATAAAAAAGAAAAATTTGAGAATATAATCAAAACTGCCTTAAAACGCCACAATTTTTCAATTGCCGGCGTTAATAAGGAGGACGAATTTAAATATGAAATAACAAGCGGTACAGCAGTTTTTACCGTTAACGTAAGGGAATTGCGAAAGCTTTATAACCTTGCTCATACGGAGGAAGAGATTGAATCCCTAATTGTTGAAGCCGAGGAATTTTTTCTGACTGAGAGCAAGATGATTTCCTTTACAAATGCTCAGACGCTCCTGCGGCTGTTGATTATGCGCGATGATGAGGTAAAAAATGAGTTTGTCAGCGCGGATTTTATACAGGGGCTGAAAAAAGTAGTTGTATACACCTCCGATGATGTAAATTTAAATATACTTGATGAAGCATTTCTAAAAAAGTGGGGTGTTCCGAGGGAAGTGATACTTCCCGTTGCGGACAGAAATATGTGCCGGCTGCTTGAAAAGGCGGAAATCGTTGAATCAAGCATTAACGAAACAAGGGTGCTGGAGCTTAAGCTGCCGAGTAAGGAATTGTGCGTTTCCATGCTGATGTGCAGTGATTTAAGAAAAACCGTTTGCCAATATTTCGGCGAAAAATTTTTAGCGGTAGCACCTTCAAGGGAAAATCTCTTGATTCTGGAGGATGTTACCAAAGATATGCTGGAGGGCTTGGGCTCGGTGATTATCAATGAATACCGCAAAGCCGCGAATCCGCTCACGACAGGAGTTATGCTGTTTACCCAAAACGACATTGAGGCGATTGGATATTTTTCCGTAGCAAAAGCAAGCGAGGAAGGCGGGGTTGAAGATGCCTAAAAAAAGAAAGCCCGTGTATAACAAAAGAAAAAGCATTGTTTTGAGGATTATAATTTTAATCGTAGCGGCGGCATTGCTTTTGGGAATTTTAATTATGCCGCTGTCGCATCTGCTGTACGCCTTTGAGGGCGAGGAATTAACGGTTTCCGAATTTGAAACGGGCAGATTGGGCGAGGCTCTCTTAAAAGCCGCTGACGGAACGGATTTTAACAATATAGCCAAAGCGTCAATTTTAAGCGGAACTCTTTCGGAGGAGGATTATAACGCCCTGCTTGCTTTGCCCAATTTAACTCATTTAGAATTGAGAGGAACTCAAACGGAGCTTGGGATAATCCCGGAAAATGCACTGCCAAGCAGAAATCAGCTTACCTATATATCACTGCCGAAAAACACGGCGGTAATCGGCGCGAGGGCTTTTTTAAATAACAAAAGGCTTGAAAAGGTGGATATGCCTTTTTCGGTAAATCGTATAGAAGATTATGCCTTTGACGGCTGTATATCCTTGGGCAGTATACCGATTTCGGAAAATATCGTTTATATCGGTGCGGGAGCTTTCAGAGATTGCCAAAGCATTGTCAATTTTATTATCCCATCGGGCGTTACGGCAATTTATGACGACACTTTTAGCAAGTGCGGGTTTGAGGAGCTTCATATCGGAGCTAATATTGAAAGCATAGGCGAACGCGCCTTTGCGGATTGCAATAACCTTAGAGATATATACGCCTACAGCGTTACCCCCCCGGCACTGGGCAATGAAGCTTTTCGCAATGTTAACGCGGTAATACACGTTTACGAGGATTCGCTTAAGGACTATGAATCATGGGCGGGTAACAACATACGGGTAGCGGATAGTTTAGTCACGGCGTATAATTTAATGGCTATTATACCTAATGTAAACGAAGTTTATTACGCGGAAGCTGATTTGGAAAGCGTCACGGAAGCCGCAGAGACTGCCGAATACGACTTAGAGCAGGAAGCAAGCACCGCTCAAAATGCTGATGCGGAGGTAGTGTTACTATCCCAGCACCCCGCCTTATGCGGACCTAAAGGCGCGGGTTTCGGGACAATTGCTGTTGTAGCTGTTGTGTTTGCCGCTATAGGCGCGCTGGCATCGTATTTTATTGTTACCCGGAGCAGAAAAACGGCTGAAAGCCAAACTGATGGGCAAGCTTCTAAGGCGGAGTGGTAAGGAGAAACAATTATGAATGAGAAAATCAAGCTTTTAGCCGATAATATTGAAAAGGTAATTGTCGGCAAAAGGGGCGTTATACTGGAGCTTATTTCTGCTCTTTTGGTAGAGGGGCATGTTCTTGTGGAGGATGTGCCGGGGGTTGGGAAAACTCAGCTGGCGGCGGCTTTGTCAAGGTCGGTTAACGGCAGGTTTAACCGTATCCAGTTAACGCCGGACATCATGCCCTCCGATATAACGGGCTTTACTTTAATAAACAAAGAGAACGGCGCGCTTGAATACCGCAAGGGTGCGGCTTTTTGCAACTTTTTATTGGCGGACGAAATCAACCGCGCTTCACCTAAGGCTCAATCCGCGTTGCTTGAAGCAATGGAGGAGCGTCAAATCAGCATTGACGGCAAAACCTACCCTCTGCCCAAACCCTTTATGACGCTTGCCACCCAAAACCCCGTTGAAACCTATGGGACCTATCACCTACCCGAAGCCCAGATGGACAGATTTTCCATGAGGCTGACAATCGGATACCCCGATGATGACGCCGAGCTTGGCATATTAACGAGAAACGAACACGGCAACCCGATTGCAACGATTGAGCCTGCACTTTCAATCGATGATGTAACCGCGCTTCAAGAGCAGGTACGGGAGGTCAAGGCGGCTGAAAATGTAAGGCGTTACATCACCTCAATCGTCAGAGCTTCAAGGGATAACGAAAGCATCAGATTAGGGGTAAGCCCGCGCGGAAGCATAGCTCTTTTCAAAGCCGCAAAAGCCCGCGCCTTTATTGACGACAGGGATTTTATTACCCCCCAAGATGTTAAAAAATGCGCCGTAAGAACCTTATCCCACCGTATCATTCTGTCCCCCAAAGGAAAATCAGAATTTTTAACCCCCGAAAACGCGCTAAAAGACATTCTAAACAAAACTACAGTACCTAAGACAATTGACAATGAACAATGAATGTGTCTATTCAGTCGATCTTCTGCCGTCTTAACTCCCTCCGTCACCTGCGGGTGACACCTCCCTCAAAGAGGGAGGCAAGGAGTTTTTCGCCTCCCTCTTTGAGGGAGGTGCCGCCCGCAGGCGGCGGAGGGAGTGTTCGAGCGGCTGAGTAGATACCTGTTAATTGTAAAAAAGGGGGGTTTTTTTCTGAAAGCTTTGGTAAATTCCAGGGTTGTTGCTAATGTAACGCGGATTTTGGGGTATTTGTTTGCAATATTTATGGCTTACCTTTTTTCGCTTTATTTGAATGCGAGGATTGGTTGGATGTTTGTTGTGCTTTTTGCGGTATCGCCTGTTTTTTCGGTTTTGGTTACGGCTGTGCTGAAGCGCAGGGGCAGAATCACCCTATCGGCGGATAGCGATGCTACACTTATATATAAGAATGAAACGGTTGCTTTAAGAATTAAAGTGTTCAATAAAGGCTTTTTGCCCATTCCCGTTGTGATTCTGGGGCTCTTTACGCCCGTCTGCCTGAAGCGTGAGGACGCAGCAGATAAGGGACGTTTCGCCGTCAGCGTTTCGCCGCGCTCCGAGACGGCTTTTGAGGTTAGGTATAAGGCTAAGGTTTGGGGCAGTTGTGTTCTCGGCATCAATCATGCAAGGCTGCAGGATTTCATGCGGTTTTCCGGATTTACGCTTTATACGGAGCAGGGGGAGGCTCTTTACAGCCATACGGTGAAAATTATACCCGATATACCCGACATTCCTGCGGATTCTCCGATTATAAAAAGCACGTTTAACGCGGCTTGGTATAACGACAATGAGGATACCAAGGAGTCGCAAAGTTATATGCTTTCGGGGATACCCGGCTATACGCACCGCGAATACGAAGAGGGAGACCCCATCAAAAGAATTAACTGGAAGCTTTCGGCAGGGCGCGACAGCTACCTTATACGCTTAGATGATGAGAAAGAATCCATACAGCAAACCATCGCCTTGGATATGATGGGCTCGGCTGACCCTTATGTCAATGAGCGTGCCGTAGAGGGGGTTTTGGCGGTTGTCTTTTCCTTAATCCGGCTGGGGGTTGAATCTACGGTTTGGTATAAAAAGGGCGGGCTGTTTGTAAGCCATTCCATTGAATCGCAGGCAGATGTTTTGGCTTTGCAGACGGCTTTTGCGGAGTATAGCTTTATGCAGGACATCAGCGGCGGAGGGCGGCAGGAGCGCGTTCCCGCTGTGGAGCTTACAGAGGGGAAAAACAGCGGTAACCTTTTGCTTTTCACCCCCCTGCCCGACAGGGAGCTTGCCGCGCTTATAAGCGAAATGCGGAGCAAGGGAGCTTTCGTCACAACAATCTCCGCCGATTATGAATATAAAAGCGTGATAGATAACCTATGGAAGCTTTTTGAAGACTATACCGCAGTGAAGGTCAATTAAATAACTATAATTTAAATGACAATTGTCAATTGTCAATTGTTAATTGTTAATTGAAAAAGAGGGGGCTTTATGGGAGAGCGCGGAACTTTCACTCTTAAAGGTTTGAGTGATAAAATCTTCGGTATTTTGCTGACGGTTGTTTTAATGTCGGCGGGAATTTATGTATATATTAAAAGCTACGTTAATATCTACTCCGTTTCTGCGGCGGTATTGGCTGTGGTTATTTTTATATTTTTAAGCTTTGTCCAAAAAAAGAAAGGGCTTGGCGTTGTTATTTATATTGTCTCTTTAATCTTAATTTTTAATATGCTTAACTTTATTCTAAATATGTTGCCCGGAATCCGCGTAGTTAATATAATGAGCTTTGCCGAATGGTTTTTCTCAGCCGGAGAGGCGGTTGAAACCAATAGTTATTATATGGCGTTTTTTATATTGGGCTTTACTTTTTTTATCAGCTCGGCGATATATTACTTTACCGCTGTGGTTTACCGCCCGCTTTTAGTTGTGCTTATAAGCTTTATTCCCTGCATCCTTTTTGTAAGAACCATGACGGCATTTCCGTTGGGCTATCTTCTTATCATTGCTTCGCTTAATCTGTTTATCTATTTAAAGGGATGCCGTGATGAAATCGGGAAGGATGCGGTATCCGTAAATCAAAAAGCAGTCTTTATATGCTACACCGACTTTGCGGTTGCGGCGGTGCTTTTGGCGTTTATAATCCCTAAGCCTACGGAAACTCCCTACTATGAGCAGTTCGCGGAATTTACCTCTCGTTATTTCACAATCGGCAGAGCCTATGCGGGCGCGGAAGGCAGGTTTACTCGCTATTCGGGGAATGCGGACCAGCTTTTACAGGAAGAGGAGCGCACCTTATATATGGTCAGCGCGGAAGTTCCCGAAAGTTTTAAAATGCAAACCTTTTACTCCTTTGATGAGGAAAACTATCGCTGGGGTATTCTTGATGAAGCGGTTACGGGTGATGCCGATTGGGAGGACGAAAGAGCGCGGCTTAATATGGGAGACCTTCTGGAGGCTTACAAGCGCGCCTTTGAAATCTCACCCGACACAATCGGCGCGTATATTTCAGACGAGCTGCTTAGCTTGGGCGAGGTTAGGGAGCGGCGGCAGTTTTCGCAGGTCAGAGCTATGGATTACCGCTCGGAATATATTGTTGCACCCGTTCGCGTTATTGAAGTGAGTTTCCCCGAAAGCAGCCGCGTTTCAAGAGTATACCGCGCGGGCGGCGGCGAGCTTTTCCCGGATACAGAGCTTATGCACCCTTTTGAGGTGTACACGCTTGTCTATTATTCGGGTCGTTTTATCTATGAAAGCGGCTGGCTTGAAGCGGGCGGCTGTAATTACAGCTTTGAGGAATTCGGCAATATGCTGGCAGCGGTCGAAGCCGCGCTCAAAAGCGGCGGGGTGAACAGTCGGCTCAATACCGTTTCGGCTTTTTTAAAGGAGCATAACGAGGCGAAATTAAGCAGGGCGGAGAATTATCAGCCCGTTCCCGAAAGCTTGAAGGAACTTGCGCTGGAGATTACCGCGCCTTATGAATATGATTGGCAGAAGGCAGCGGCTTTGGAGGCGTTTTTTCATAAGGGGGACTTTACATATGACCTAACTTTCACATCGGAGCGGAACAATAACAGCGCGGAGTTTTTTACATTTGAAAGCAAGCGCGGAACTTGCTCCGATTTTGCCACGGCATTTTCGCTAATGGCAAGAGGCGCGGGGCTTACAGTCCGTTATGCCGAAGGGTATAATCTTACGAGGAGGGAGAATAGTGAAAGCTATATGATTACAACCGAAACCGCGCACGCCTATCCCGAGGTGTATATTCCGGGGGCGGGCTGGGTTACGTTTGAGCCGACCGTTGCCGACCTTACGGGCAGGGCAAACGGCGGGAATGTTAATATTGACGCTGTAACGGCGTTGGCAACCATTGTTTCAACCTTAATCGTAGGGCTGTTCATTATTACATTTTTCTTGCTGAAGCCGATTTTAACGGAGGCGGCTTTTAGATTTAAAATCCGCCTTGCTAAAGGCGGCAAGGCGGCTATCATGCTTCATGCGCGACATTCGGCGCAAATTTCAAAGCTTTTTTCAATTGATACAAAGCCCCTAACCGCAGAGCAAACCTTTCATCACGCTAAAGAACTTACAGGCGAGGCTTCAAGTCCGCTTTTATCCGCTTTTACAAAAGCTTGCTATGGTGACGAGGAAATCGGCGATAATGAAAAAGTTGCGGCTTTTGATTGTTATAAGGCTCAGTATAAGTTGCTTAAACAGCGGAGGAAGGGGAAATAGGTAGTTTACAGTTTGCAGTTTTGGGGTTCGTTTTGCGGATGATGTTGAATTTTTATTAATATTTAGTATCTATTCAGTCGCTCTGCTTGACTTTGCTCATAATGAACAATCTTTTGTAGGGGCGAACGCCTCGTTCGCCCGAAAGGACAGGCAAAAGAATAAATAACAGAGGTATTCGGGCGACCGTGGCGGTCGCCCCTACGAAAAATTTGCCACCTGTGCAATAGGTCAAAATTTTATTCTGTAGGGGATGGGCTTGCCCGTCCCGCACGCAAAAAACGCATTTTCGCTATTGGCGGGACAGGCGAGCCTGTCCCCTACAAATCTTATTGCACAGTTGGAAAATTTGTGCAATATTTCATTGACTGAATAGATACAATACTTAAACAGGGGTAAAGCAAAACTACCTTACCCCTGCGTTACTCCCCACTTAAGGCTGGGGTTCTCCTCTTTATAAATCCCCACTCAAGGCTGGGGTTCTCCTCTTTATAAATCCCCATTTAAGGCTGGGGTTCTCCTATATTTTAGCTCCTCTAATATTATACCATACATAGAAAAATAAGTCAATAGTCATATTGTATAAAATATATAAATTTTTAAAATCAGCAATGGGGTGGTTTTGTGATTGTTAATGAAATAATTAAATCGGCGGCGGAGCAGTTGGCGCGGGATTATGCTTGCGAGCCGGGGGATTTTTTTGCTCAGAGAAATAGGGTGTCAAAGGCAAGGCTTATTCCGGGCAGGCGGGAGCTTAGGGGGGAGGCGGATTTTTTTAAAATAGCCACGTTCGGCGGGGTTGCCGTGGCTTCCGTGTCGGCTGAGATGGTGCATTTTACCAAGGCTTTATTGGCGAAATATGATGTGAAAGAATCGGCGGAGCTTTTTAGCGCGGCACAGCTTTATCTTATTAATAAGGAACTTTCAAAATGGGGCAAAACAATCGGTGCGAACAGTATCTTCTATCTCCCTAAAACGCCCTGCCTATATCAGCCTAAGGGGGATTTTAATATAAGGGTCTACAATGAAGCTGAAATCAAAGCTGTGTTATATAAATATAAGGGCTTTAATCACGCGCTTTTGTACAGCAATAAGGCGCAGGGGCGGCGCGATGTTTCCGCTGTTTGCGCTTTTGAGGGCGGCAAGCTGGCGGGGATGGCGGGTGCTTCGAGCGATAGTGCCGAGTTTTGGCAAATCGGCATTGACGTTAAGCCCGAATACAGGGGCAGGGGGCTTGCCGCTGATTTGGTTTCTGTTTTGACGCGGGAGGTTTTTATGAGGGGGGCTATCCCGTATTACGGTACATGGGGCGGCAATATAGCCTCGCAAAAGGTCGCGTTAAAATGCGGGTATTATCCTGCTTGGAGCGAGGCGGTTGCGTTTAATGAGGGTTGAGGGACAGGCGGCGGAGGTAGTGTTCGGGCGACCGGGGCGGTCGCCCCTACGAAAGATTGTTTATTATGCACAAAATTAAGCAGGGCGAGTGTTATTTTTTCTTGAAAAAATAACACTTTATTTACAATTAAAACACCTCTGTTACCCCCCAAAGGCAGTTGACTTTTTGGGGGTGCGGTGCTATAATGACTTACTGGAGCTTTTAATTGACTTTAAATAAGGGGGAATTGCTATGATGACTAAATCATTTAAATTGCGAGCATTGTCCGCGGCGGTTGCGGTTGCCGTGTTATTTTCGGCGGCGGTTCAATATAAATTTACTACGGTATGGGCGGATGATGACGGCACTGACAACGGCATGGGTTCATCTTTTGAAGAAAACAGCGGCGGAACTGAGGGTAGCGGTGAGGAAATTAACGAAGAAAAAACTAACGGCGAGGAAAACAGCGGTGAAGAATTCGGCGAAACGCAGGATTCTTCAACGTCTATCACGTCTTTATCAAGTGAGTTTGGTATTTTAGATAACGACAATGAAATTATTTTGAACGAAGTACAAGACGGAGACAGCGGAAACGATTGGAGTGTATTAGGTGGAATTATTACTATTTCAAACCCTAGCGGTCTTAGGATTACAGGGACTACTGATAAGGGTATTAAAATTGACAGTGATGTTTATGGTGCTAGTATTATTTTAGATGATGCTATTATTAATTCTTCGGGAGTACCGGGAATTGAAATCAATGTGGTTGCAAGAAATTTTGAGCTTATTCTGGTTGGGGATTCTGTGGTTTCCTCTGATTCAGATGCGGGGATTCAAGTTAGTGGCGGGTTCGGATCCTACCTTGCAATAGAAGAAGAAGAAAGAGGAAGTCTGAGAGCGAGTGGCGGCGGAGGCGGAGCGGGAATTGGTGTTTTGGGGACAATAATTAGGATAAACGGAGGAACAGTCATAGCGAACGGTTCAGGAAGCGGTGCGGGAATAGGAGCATCCGGGAGTGGTTTGGTTGAAATAAACGGCGGTGACGTAACAGCGACAGGCGGCTTGGGCGGAGGTGCGGGAATCGGGCAGTTAAGTGCTACCGATGATGTGGTTGTTAGAATTACTGGTGGGATGGTAAAGGCAACGGGCGGTGGAGACGGTGCGGGAATTGAAAGTAAAAACTCAATCCAACTGTACCGCTGGAACAATAGCGACCCCTACCCCGCTGTATACACTTCCTCTTTAGTAGTGCATAGTGGGGAAGAGTTGGAAGGTAACCACAAAGGAATCTTAGAAGGAATCTTATTTATAGGAAACAAAGGAACGCTTTACGGTGAGTATAATGGGTATACAGTAGATGATTTAAACTGGTTGGACTTTAGTTTTCTCTCGCATACATATTCTTCATACATTTTGGAAATACCTATGAATTTACACTTGACAGTTGAAGCCGGAGAAACATTAGTAATTCCGAGCAATTTAACTGTAAGAAATTACGGAACTATTGATGTTTTAGGAATAATAGACAACCAAGGAAATATAGAAAACTACGGAGTTATTGACATCACACCACCGGGCGAAATTAAAGGCAAAGCGGTAGAAAGCGGCGGTTGGTACTATGCTATGGTAGCAGAGTTAGAAGAAACAGGTTATGGTGGAGAGTACGGAACACTAACTATACAAAATAACGTCGGCATGGAGGATTGGCGTGTTAACGGAAGACAAATGATGATTGATGCGGGCATGGCAGATGAAGTAGACCGTGTTATAATCGAAAGCGATGTAATAAATTCCACGGGAAATCCGTTTGCAGGAGGTTTCGATAACATTGCCAGAGTTACCTTTATGCACACTTCGCCACCATTCAGTAATAATTTTTCAGCATTTTTTAACGGTCTAAGCAATTTATGTGTTATACAAGCACCGAACGCAACGAATATAAACAACTGGAATTTTGACAACGTGAACGGCGTGACATTCCATAGCGTAAAATACAGCACTATAGGCGGCGGAAAAATTGACGAAGCAAGAATCACTTATATGGAGGTAGACGGCAACCAAGCCCCGAACGGTGCAATGGGTTTGCTCGGAACTAACAGCTTTATCAGAAGCGGGGACATAATGCGGTTTAGCGTTCACGCCCTGCCCGATGCAGGTTCGGTGGTTTTAGCTTGGAGAAACGGGGAGAAGGGGTTTAGTAACGCAACCCCCGGAGTATTCATAGAAAATGATTTTGACAACAACGGTAGTATGGAATACAAAGTTACTCGGATTAGCTTTGAATTCGGCGATGAATATGAAGATTTTAACGAAGACTTTGACCTGATAGTTGAATTTTCACTTGACCCAAATGTTACCGATACAATCGAAACAGGCGGCAACTCGGCTGTAATTCCAAATGCAGAAGCAGTTATTGATATTGACATCGGCACAGTGGTTATGACGGAGGAGGGCGCGGAAACAATCTATGCGGGTAACATATTCAGCTTGACCCTTAATATTGAAGATGAATCGGGTATATCAAACGTAAGCGACTTGCTCGACTTTTTAGGTGACGAAAATTTAGCGGCGGAATTTATAGAGGAAGTTCAAAACCATATTGAAGCAAACAAATTTAATTCAGAAGAAGCTGTAGCTTTGGGCTTTGATATTTCACTGCTTTTACACGTTGGTTATGACAGCAACAACCCTGACGGAGGGCATGACGTTAAAGTTATTGACATGGAAGGCGGCATGATTGCGGCGACTTTTGCGATTCCTCCCGAACTGGCGAACTGCGACCTAATGTTTTTCGGGGTTCATAAAAATGCCGCAGGCGAGACGGAACTGCTGAAATTTACCATAGGCGAAAATATGTTTATTAATAATGACGGCACGCTCACGCTTCATTTGAGCCAATTTTCCAATTACTTCCTTATGGGAACACCCAAGGCAAAGCCCGTAGGACCCGGACCTTTGGTGATTGACGGCGGCAACAACAGCAGAAGCAGAGGACCTTCAAGGACAGTTGTGACTAATACCGAAAGCCTTAACACACTCGACAACGAAAGCAATGAGCTTGAACAAGATGAGCAAGGAGACGAAACGGAGGAGACAGGGCTTACCGAGGAAAACAACCTAACCGTTGAAAGCCCCGTACCGCTCCCGCCACCACCACCGCCTACATCTTCAAACCATAACCTCCCCTCCGCACCAACGACTACAAGCGGCAACGGCGGAAACAGCGTTTCAACGGCGGGAAGCTCCGCTCCGTCACGCACGAGGCAAGCGGCGGATACAAGTGAAGAAAACCGCACCCCTGGCGGCGCATACACGGACGGGGGAGCAGACGGCGGCTTAGGCTTAGACGAACAAGGCAACCCCGACACCAACACTTCCGCCGACACTTCGGGCGATACCTATTACGCCGAAGCCAACTCGGAAGGCACGGGCTCAACCGAGGCGGCGGGTACGGCAGTTTCACCCGTAGCAGGCAGAGAGGGCACGAAGTCAGCGAACACGAATGTCCCCCTAGCTGTTGCGGCGGTCGCCGGAACAGCGGCAGTCGGCGGCGGCGCGGCGTTTGCTGTAAAGGGTTTGAGGGTGAAATTTAAATAAGGAGGAATTGATATGATGACTAAATCATTTAAATTGCGCGCATTGTCCGTGGCTGTCGCTGCCGCTGTGTTTTTTTCGGCGGCGGTTCAATATAAATTTACTACGGTATGGGCGGATGATGACGGCACAGATAACGGCACGGGTTCATCTTTTGAAGAAAACGGCGGCGGAACTGAGGGTAGCGGCGAGGAAATTAACGAAGAAAAAACTAACGGTGAGGAAAACAGCGGCGAAGAATTCGGCGAAACGCAGGATTCTTCAACGTCTATCACGTCTTTATCAAGTGAGTTTGTCCGATTAGATTCCGGCTATGTGATTGATTTGGACGAAATAGAAGATGACGATGAAGAACCGGGCTTTTGGCAGGAATCGGGCGGAGTTATCACTATTTCAGCCAACGACAGGTATACGATTACAGGGAGTGCAAACAAGAGAATTATAGTTAATACTAGTGCTGATATTACTTTAGATAATGCTACTATTAATTCCTCAAACGGAGCAGGTATTGAAATCGGTGCGGGTTCAACCGTTGCGCTTAAATTGGTCGGAACATCTGCGGTTTCATCTAGCTCATCAGCGGGAATTCAAGTTAACGGTACAAAGCTTACGATTAGCGGAGGCGGAAGTTTGACAGCGCGTGGCGGCGGAAGCGGCGCGGGAATCGCTGGCGGTTCTGGTAGCTCAACTATTGAAATAGTCGGCGGAACAATCACCGCGAACGGTTCGGGCGGCGGCGCAGGAATCGGAGCGTCGAATAACAGCGGTTCTACAAATGTTGTAATAAGCGGCGGTAACGTAACGGCAACAGGCGGCGGCGGCGGCGCAGGAATCGGTAACGGTAAAACCAGTAACGGTGCTGTAAATGTAACGATTACAGGCGGCAATGTTTCAGCAACCGGTTCGGGTAACGCTTCGGGAATCGGAAGAGGCGATGACATGGGAAACGGAAACCAAACTGCCGGTAGTAACCGTAGAATAGAAATTAGCGGAGGTACTGTTTTCGCAAGCGTTAACCAGCCCAGCAGTGGGGGCGGCTCATACCCGGCGATAGGCGGGGTGAGCTTTGCTGTTAACATTGCGGGCGGCAACGTAACAGCAAGGGGCAGAGGAAGTGCTGCTTCGGCGATACAAGGCAATGATGTTACTATTAACGGAGGTCTTGTTAATGCAAGTATCCAAGCTGTCAGCAATAATGCCAGTGCAATAGGAATCAGAAGCAACAATCCTATAGTAATGAACGGCAATGCTGTTATATACACAAACTCTATAAGCACGTTAAGCACTGCACCTGACCTCAAAGGAATCTTGTTTGAAGGAAGCAACGGAACGCTTTACGGTGGGGTTGAAATAGATGGTGAGTTGGGCTTTGGCTCTCCCACTAGTGCACGCACTTTAATAATACCTATGGGTCGTTGGTTGCAAATTCCCGATGGAGAGACTTTAGAGATTCCGAGCAACTTAACTGTAAAGAATTACGGAACAATCCATGTTGAGGGAACAATAAACAACTTGGGAACTATAGAAAACTACGGGGCTATTAACGGCAACATTATAGGCAACCCGGTAAAACAGGGCGGCTGGAACTATGTTTGGGACGATGAAAGCGGAAACGACATATACGGAATACTGACGATACAAAATAATGACGGCATGACGGATTGGATTAATATCGGAAGCGAAATGTTAGCCAATACCCGCATACAACAAGAAGATGGACTACTATACCATGTTACAATCGGAAGCGGTGTAACGAATTTAACAGGAACTCCGTTTGCGGATTTCGGCGAAATTACAAGAATTACCTTTATGCACAATTCACAGCCGCAAGCTGATTTTTCAGAGCTTTTTGACGGCTTAGACAATTTGTGCGTTATACAAGCCCCGAACGCAACCAATATAAACAGCTGGGATTTTAACGTAAACGGCATGACATTCCATAGCGTAAAATACAACGAGATAGGCAACGGAAAAATTGACTATGCCAGAATAACTTGGATAGAGGTGGACGGCGTAGCCGTTGAGGGTGCAGGTCCTTTTGTATCTAACAGCTTTATCAGAAGCGGCGGTGTAATGCGTTTTAGTATTTACTCTGTACCTGATAGTAATGCGGTAGTTTTGGGTTGGAGAAACAATGGGAAGGGAATGGTTGCTAAATCAAATACCGGGGTGCAGATAGAATTGGGTGACGGTACAGTAATAGAGGAAGGGGCTACCCGAGTTAGCTTTGAATTCGGCGATGAATTTGACGATTTTACCGAAGATTTTGACATAACGGTTGAATTTTCACTTGACCCAAATGTTACCGATACAATCGAAACAGGCGGCAGCTCGGCGGTAATGTCAAACACGCAAGCACTCGCTGATTTTGACATTAACTCAGCCATTATAACAGAGGACGGAGCGGGGACGATAGGGGTATGGAACAGATTCAGCTTGAACCTTACCATTGAAGATGAAGCGGGTATATCAAACACAGAGGAATTACTTGACTTTTTAGGGGACGAAAATTTAGCGGCGGAATTTATAGAGGAAGTTCAAGACCATATCGAAGCAAACAAATTTGATTCAGAAGAAACGGTAGCTTTGGGCTTCGATATTTCACTGCTCATATACGATGACGACCAAGGCGATGATGTAAAAATCATAGACATGGGAGACGGCATGATTGCGGCGACCTTTGCGCTCCCTCCCGAATTGGTGGGTAAAGACCTTATGTTTTTCGGGGTTCACCAAAATGCCAACGGCGAGACGGAACTGCTGAAATTTACCGCGGGTCAAAATATGCTGATTAACAATGACGGCACAATAACGGTTTATTTGAGCCAATTTTCAAACTTTTTCCTTATGGGAACACCTAAATCAAAGCCCGTAGGACCTGGACCGTTGGTGATTGACGGCAACAGCGGCGGCAACAACAGCAGAAGCAGAGGACCTTCAAGGACGGTTGTGACTAATACCGAAAGCCTCAACACACTCGACAACCAAAGCGATGAGCCGGAACAAGGCGAGCAAGGAGACGAAACGGAGGAAACAGGGCTTACCGAGGAAAACAACCTAACCGTTGAAAGCACCCCGCCCCCGCCGCCACCTCCACCCCCGCCCCCGCCTACATCTCCAAACCATAACCTCCCCTCCGCACCAACGACTACAAGCGGCAACGGCGGAAACAGCGTTTCAACCGCGGGAAGTTCCGCTCCGTCACGCACGAGGCAAGCGGCGGATACAAGTGAAGAAACCCGCACCCCCGGCGGCGCAGACACGGACGGCGGCGCAGACAACGGCTTAGACTTAGACGAACAAGGCAACCCCGACACCGACACTTCCGCCGATACTTCGGGCGATACCTATTACGCCGAAGCCAACTCGGAAGGCACGGGCTCGACCGAGGCGGCGGGTACGGCAGTTTCACCCGTAGCAGGCAGAGAGGGCACGAAGTCAGCGAACACGAATGTTCCCTTAGCTGTTGCGGCGGTCGCCGGAACAGCGGCAGTCGGCGGCGGCGCGGCGTTTGCTGTGAAGGGTTTGAGGGTGAAATTTAAATAATGATGAGCACCGCTTGTTTTTGGCAGGCGGTGTTTTTTTGCCCAAAGGCATTGACAGCCCTTAAATTATAAGCTATAATAAAATTACAACAACCGAAAGGAAGATAAACATGCCCCGAAACGCCGTAATATTAAAGCTGGACGTAATATTCAAAAAAGCCTTTACAGAGCATGATGAAATGCTGAGGGGCTTGCTTTGCGGTCTGTTACAGGTTGAGGCTGTTGAGAATATAAAAATTCGCAATTCCGAGATTGTCCCCGATGGGATAGACGGAAAATTTGTCCGAATGGATTTGAATTTGGAGGCGGACGGCAAGTTAATCAATGTTGAAATGCAGTACCGCGTTGATTCGGATTTTAAGGATAGGGCACTTTTCCATTGGTCGAAACTTTACGGCGGAGAGCTGAAAAGCGGCGAGGATTACAGGAAGCTAAAGCCGAGCATCTGCATAAATATCGTGAATTTTAACCTGTTTGACTGCTCCGACTATCATTCGTGCTTTAAGGTTATGGAAGAGGAGCGTCATGAGGTTTTGTCGGATAAGTGCGAAATTCACTTTTTTGAGCTTAAAAAAATCGGGAAAAGCATAAATAAGGATGACAAGGTTCGTCTTTGGTTGCAACTAATCAATGCAGAAACGGAGGAGGAGTTGGATATGTTAGAGCAAACGGGGGTACTTCCCATTCAGAATGCAGTGCGCGTGGTTCGTGATATGAGCGAGGACACGAGAATCCGCGAAGCTGCCCGTATCCGCGAAAAAGCCATGCACGATGAAGCTTCGGCGATGAATTCGGCTAGGCGGGAGGGGGTTGAGCAGGGGATTCGGCAGGGGATTCAACAGGGACTTCAGCAAGGGGTTCGGCAGGGGAGACAGCAAATGCTTGACAAGCTTAGGGAGTTGGGTATTTCCGAGGAAATAATTGGTAAAATCGAGGGACAAACATAGTATGGCAAGCGCGGAAAATTCACAGGTGGGTTGTTGTGAACAAATTGTGAAATGTTAATAAATTGAAAATTTTTATAAAAATATTGCCTTTTGGGGGTGGGTGTGATATAATAATAAGAGCTAAATATGTGTAATTATTGTAAGAATTACAATGAGGGGGAATGTGCTATGTTATTGATTAAGAAGATTAAAATAGGGAAACATCGTATATTATCGGTGGCGGTGGCGTTCGCGCTTTTGCTTTCGGTGACGGTTCAGTATTCTCCTTTTCTGTTCTTCGCCTATTCTTATGACGGCGGCGACGGGGGCGATTATTACGATGGCGGTGATGACGGCACAGATAACGACTTAGGCGGCGGCACGGGTTCGGAGGGGCTGACTACCGAGGAAGAGGTTAGTTTCGGGGCTTCTGATGATTCTTCCTCTACTACCAATCAAGTTGACCTAAGTTACCTAAGCACAGTCGGTTATGACATAACCGACTTAATAGGAGGCTGGAGCTTTAACAATACTTCCGGCGAGGTTACTATTTTAAATGGTGCTAATGTTATGATTACGGGTACGGCTTCTAATGCTCTGCGCGTTGTGGTGGCTTCGGGCGCAACGGCAAAAATTACTTTGAACAACGCAAAAATTACTCCGGCGGTAGGATCGGGTATTGAGCTTATGGGCGGTGCAAATGTTGCTATGAGCTTGGTTGGGGAATCAACTGTTTCTTCAAGCAGTCACTCGGGTATACAAATGAGACCCTACGCATCACCAACAACAAAGCTTGTAATTGACGGAAGCGACGGAGGCGGAAAGCTTATTGCGAATGGCGGAAGCGGCGGCGCAGGTATTGGGTGCTACAGCGGCGCATCGGGAATGGGTATTGATATTGAAATAAAAGGCGGGATTATTGAAGCGACAGGCGGCTCAGGCGGAGGCTCGGGAATCGGAAGTGCTTCCAACGGGGGCACGGGAATGGATATTAAAGTTTCCGGGGGCGTCGTAACCGCTAAAGGAAACGGTGCTAATAGCGCAGGAGTAGGCGGCGGTGTCGTTGGCGGGACGATTACTGTTACGGACGGTTATGTTAATGCCGGGCAGGTTGACAATAGTATTTCTTCCGGTCCCGGTCAAGGTATAGGAGGTCGTAGTGCGAGTCAAAAGGCTTTTGATATTAATATAAGCGGCGGCACGGTAGTGGCTGTCGGTAGCACTTTAGGCAGTGGGATATTGGGGAAAAATGTTAATATAAGCGGCGGTGCTGTTACTGCTCTGGGTGCTAGCGGAATTTCCTACGAAGAATTTATAATGGACGGCAATGTTGTTATATATGCCAAAAGTACCAGCTTTGATACGTCGACCCCGGGGGGTTCAAATGACGGGGAGATTAAAGGTATCATATTTAAGCAACTTTCTACATCGCTTTATCAAGGGGCGGTTTATGGTGATGTGACTTTGGAGGTGAGCGAATTAACAATAGAGTTACCCAACGGGGAGAGCGGAACTTTATATATACAATCCGACTCGTCATTAACCATTCCGAACAGAGCTACTTTAACCATTCCGAGCAATATCACGGTAACTAACAACGGAACGCTTACGGTTAACGGAACTTTGACCAATAACGGAGCAATTGATAATAGCTCAACAGGAATAATAAACGGAAACGGCGCAATAAACGGAAACGGTACAATAAAGGGTAATCCGCCCCAGAGTGGTGTAACTGTTGCAAATACCATTAGTATGGTTGAAAGTGATTTGAGCTTTGACGAAACAACAGGGACACTTCAAATCAATACAGTCGCCGGAATGACAGAATGGTGGAATACGGGCAAAGGGGGTTGGTTGGAGCTCTACCATAATTTAGGAATTGAGCATGTGAAAGAAGTGATATTGGGCAGTGGCGTAAGTGCTTTGCCGAACGGTACATTTGATGGGTGTATTGAGCTTGAAAGAATAACTTTTCTTCACACGACATTGCCAAGCGGCAATATGGCAGCCTTGGGAACGGGTATACCAAGCTTGGTATTAATCCACACGCCCAATATAGACCCGCTTGTCGCATCTTTTGGAAATGACTTTGTAAACATACGCTTTGAGCAAACACAGGGCGGCACATTGACGGCATATTGCACTTGGACAGGAGGCAGCACAATATCTATTGATTCTAACACTTTTGTAAGAAAAATTCATGAAGGTAAAGTAGGCTACGTAGGCTTTCCTGCAGAATTTGAGGCGGGTTTGCATTTTAAGGGCTTTAAAAATCATGATACCGTGTTAACGCATGATGGAAATGACGTATTTGTAGATGTATGGGCTGATTTGAATTCGGCAAGACTTGAAATTTTAATAGGAACACCTCAAAATATACCCGGATTTGTAAATAACAACTTTATCAAAATAACGGCTGAATTTTCGGACACCGCAAATATTCAAACAGAGATTGAAACCGAGGGTAATTCCGAAAAAATCACTAACCCGGATGCGAGCATTGAAATTGACCTCGGCACTTCCGTGACTACGGAGGGCGGGAATTCGGTTACGATTGATATGAGCAATATATTCAGCTTAGTCCTTAATATTGACGATGAGGACGGAATATCAACGGTAAACGAATTGATTGACTTTTTAGAGGGCACGACTTCGGCGACCGAGTTTGTGGACGATGTGAAAAAGCATATCGCGACAAACGGCTTCAGCTCAAACCAAACAGTTGTTTTGGGATTTGATATTTCCCTGCTGTTATCCGATGAGCAAGGCAACGGCATTAAAATCATAGACTTGGGCGACGGCATGGTTGCGGCTACGTTTGCTCTGCCTTCCGAATTGGCGGGTAAGGATATACTGTTCTTGGGCGTTCACAAAAACAGCGCGGGCGGGAATGAATTGCTGAAATTTACCACGGGTGTAAATTTGTTCACAAACAGTGACGGCACGATAACGCTCCATATGAGTAAATTTTCCAACTTCTTCCTCATGGGCGCACCAAAGGCAAGACCCGCCGCGCCCGGACCGATGGTGGTTGACGGCGGCAGCAGCAGAGGCAGAAGCGGCGCGTCCAGAACCGTTGTTGCGAACAGCCCTACGAGCACCGACTTAACCGAAACCGAAAACACCGAAACGGAAGAAATTGAAAATACAGACGGCACAGATGAGGAAAACGGGCTCACGGAAGAAAGCGGCTTAACTGTTGAAAATTCAACTACACCCCCGCCGCCACCTCCTCCGCCACCTCCTACGACTTCAAGCAATAACTTCCCCTCCGCACCGACTACAGGCAGGAATCAGCCATCCTCCGGCAACAGCAGTTCCTCCTCAGAGGGAAGCTCCGCTCCGTCAAGAACGCGGACAACAAGCTCCGATGAACCGTCAAGCCCTTCCACCGAAGAAGAAGTGACGGGCGGCTTAGATGAGCAGGGCGGTTCTGACATTCCCGAGGGCAATTCGGACGTTTACTACGCTGAGGGAATTGCGGAATCGACCGACACGGCAATTGCGGCAGTTGATACAAACGCAGTTTCACCCGCAGCAGGCACAGAGGGCACGAAGCCTACGAGCAATACAGTTCCCATAGCTGCCGCGGCGGCAGTCGGAACAGTAGCAGTCGGCGGCGGCGCGGCGTTTGCTGTAAGAGGGATAAGGATTAGGAAGCTGAAATAAATTTGATGTTATAGAACCGCTTGTTTTGGTGACAGGCGGTTTTTTTTATGCCCAAAGGCATTGACAACCCTTAAATTATAAGCTATAATAAAATTACAACAACCGAAAGGAAGATTTAACATGCCCCGAAACGCCGTAATATTAAAGCTGGACGTAATATTCAAAAAAGCCTTTACAGAGCATGATGAAATGCTGAGGGGTTTGCTTTGCGGTCTGTTACAGGTTGAGGCTGTTGAAAATATAAAAATTCGCAATTCCGAGATTGTCCCCGATGGGATAGACGGGAAATTTGTCCGAATGGATTTGAATTTGGAGGCGGACGGCAAGCTGATTAATGTTGAAATGCAGTACCGCGTTGATTCGGATTTTAAGGATAGGGCACTTTTCCATTGGTCGAAACTTTACGGCGGAGAGCTGAAAAGCGGCGAGGATTACAGGAAGCTAAAGCCGAGCATCTGCATAAATATCGTGAACTTTAACCTGTTTGACTGCTCCGACTATCATTCGTGCTTTAAGGTTATGGAAGAGGAACGTCATGAGGTTTTGTCGGATAAGTGCGAAATTCACTTTTTTGAGCTTAAAAAAATCGGGAAAAGCATAAACAAAGATGACAAGGTTCGTCTTTGGTTGCAACTAATCAATGCAGAAACGGAGGAGGAGTTGGATATGTTAGAGCAAACGGGGGTACTTCCCATTCAAAATGCAGTGCGCGTGGTTCGCGATATGAGCGAGGATACGAGAATCCGCGAAGCCGCCCGTATCCGCGAAAAAGCCATGCACGATGAAGCTTCGGCGATGAATTCAGCAAGGCGGGAGGGGGTTGAGCAGGGGATTCGGCAGGGGATTCAACAGGGACTTCAGCAGGGACTTCAGCAAGGGGTTCAGCAAGGGGTTCAGCAGGGGAGACAGCAAATGCTTGACAAGCTTAGGGAGTTGGGTATTTCCGAGGAAATAATTGGTAAAATTGAGGGGCAGGCATAGTGTGGCAGGCGTTGCGGAAAATTCACAGGGGCGTTGTTGTGGACATTTTGTGAATTATTAATAAATTGAAAATTTTGATAAAAACATTGCCTTTTTTATCCGGGTATGATATAATAATAGTATCTAAATACGTGTAATTATTGTAAGAATCAGAATGAGGGGGGAATGTGCTATGTTATTTATTAAGAAGATTAAATCTAAAAAACATCGTATATTATCGGTGGCGGTGGCGTCCGCACTTTTGTTTTCGGTTGCGGTTCAATTTTCTCCTTTTTTGTCTTTTGCTGACCCTTTTGACGAGGGCGGCGGTAGCTATGGGGAATGTGATTGCTACTATTATTACTACGATGACGAACACGACCCGGATTGCCCGGTCGGGTTGGGTTTAGGTGAATGGGGTGGCTTAGGTGATTTGGGCGACTTGGGTGAAGAAGATAGCATGTCCGCCTTTGGTGGGGTCGGGTTTGCGGCTACTTCGGCTTCTTTAACCGAAACACAAATAGACCTAAGTGAATTAAGCTCAAATGTCTCATTCGATAATTGGAGCTATAATTCAAGTACAGGCGTGGTGAATATTCACAAGGGCAGTGTTGTAATTACAGGAATTGCTCAAACAGGCACATATATTCAAGTTGCCGGGCTAGGCGAATCGGCAAACATTACTTTGAGAAATGCGACAATTAATGGGGGTAGCAACCCTGCAATTTCTATCAACGTATCTGCCTCAGCGACAATTGTGTCAGAAGGAGTAAACACGTTAACAAGCAGTCACGCTAACGGCGTAATAAATATAGCTGACGTGTCCTTTCTAACAATTGAAGGGTACGGAGCTTTGACTGTTAAGAATAACGGTAGCGGTCACGGCATAAGAAGCGGGGAAAGAATAACAATAAAAAGCGGCGAAGTTAATATAGAAGCCGGCTCGAGTGGTGTAGGGATTTTAGGCAATGACTTTCCGGGCACTGAAATAAGGATACAGGGCGGGACTGTTACCGCGCGGGGCAATGCTACAGCCGGTGGTGTCGGTATTACAGGTTATAATGTTAACATAACCGGCGGAGTGGTTACTGCTAAGGGTTCATCCTCAGACCTTTTGGGAATACAATGCCATTCATTTAGCATGAACGGAAATGCTGTTGTATATCTTTCCGGCAACGGAGATGGGCTGGGAGCAGGAAGCGGGTCGGGACCCAACTATGCCAGTGGAATTTTATTTAATAACAACCAAGGAACAGTTTACGGTGATGTGGCTTTAGGGCGAGTAACTGCGGACTATTTTGTGGACAATTTTAAGTTTGATGTTGTGAGCGGTGACGGTACTTTAACTATACTTGACGGTGCAACTTTAACAATACCTCTTGATTTAGAATTAGAGGTTCAGCAGGGGTTTGAAATTATAAACCGTGGAAATTTTATGGTTTTAGGGACAATTGACTTAAGCGGCACTATAACCAATCATTCGGAAAACATGATTGTTAATGGGACAATAATGGGAACGGGAGACTTGTTTAATCATGGGACTATTAACGGGAACGGTACAATATCTGATGACATTGATTATTTCGGCTTAGGAGAGAACAATTTGCCGGGGGCAGTTGACCCAACTTACAGTGATTGGAATTTTGACAATGGCGTTCTTACAATCAATGACCAAGACGCGATGGACAATTGGCAAGCAGAATGGAATGTCAAGTATGGTCCGATATTAACTGAACCATTAAAAAGTGATATAACAAGCGTTGTTGTTGCTGGTGATGTGGGCAACATACCGAATGATGCCTTTGCAGGTTGCACGAATATTGAAGAAATAACTTTTCTTCATGCAACGGAGCTTCAAGATGTACTCAGCAATATTACCGCCGTCACTTCCGGCTCGAACTTGCGATTTGCGTATGTGCCTAATTTGACTGACTTTAGCGATGTAAGCCCTGCTTTCTATGCTCATGGTTATGTTTACTTTGACTTTGATAACAGCAAAATAACCGCAACTGCTCATGGCAAAGAAGTCGCGCCTAAAACTTTTGTAAGAGCGATGGGCAGTTCTGCAATTGTATTTAAAGTGACTGACACGGAAGCTCTGACTTGGAAAAATAACGAAACTGTAATTCCGGCAGGCTCCGGCAGAGAAATGACATATGACCCGGATACAGAAACCGCAACGCTTGAAATTGATTTAAACACCGCAACAATCAGTGCGATACAAGGAACTTCACCCGCCCAAACACTTAACATCACTGTTGAAGTTGATTTGACGGGGACTGTGGTTACGGAAGATGTGACCACCGAAAACAACTCATCTATTACCACTACCGATGAAAGCATTGAAATTGAGCTTGGCTCTACCGTGACCTTGTCAAACGGGGAAACTGTTGTAATTGACGCGAGCAATATATACAGCTTGGTTCTTACGATTGACGATGAAAACGGCGTATCTACGACAAATGAGTTAATCGGCTTTTTAGAGGCAACGGAATCGGCGGAATTTATGGACGATTTGAAAAAGCATATCGCGACTGAAACAGAGGGGCGCAGTAATGACAAAGAAACCGTTGTTTTAGGGCTTGATATTTCCCTGCTCTTAACGGACGGTATTGATGACATAAAAATAATTGACCTGGGCGATGGCTTGGTCGCGGCTACGTTTGCTCTGCCTTCGGAATTGGCGGGCATGGATATACTGTTCTTGGGAATCCATAAAAACAGCGCGGGCGGTACTGAATTGCTGAAATTTACCACGGGTGTAAATATGTTTGAGAATGGTGACGGCACGATAACGCTCCATATGAGTAAATTCTCTAACTTCTTCCTCATGGGCTCGCCCAAGGCAAAACCCGCGCCCGGACCGATGATAATTGACGGTAGCAGCAATAACAGCGGCGGCAACAGCAGAGGCAGAGGCGGCACGGCTTCATCCAGAACCGTTATTGCGGATAGCCCTGCGAATACCCACCACGAAACCGAAAACACCGACACGGAAGAAATTGAGAATACAGACGGCTTTGAAGAGGAAAACGGGCTCACGGAAGAAAGCGGCTTAACTGTTGAAAATTCAACTACACCCCCGCCTCCTCCGCCGCCGCCACCTCCTACATCTTCAAGCGACAACTTTCCCACCGCGCCGACTATAGGCGGGAATCTACCCTCAGCCAGCAACAGCAGTTCTTCATCAGAGGGAAGCTCCGCTCCGTCAAGAACGCGGACAACAAGCTCCAATGAAACTTCAAGCTCTTCTTCCAATGAAGAAGCGGGCGGATTAGATGAGCAGGAGCAGAGTAGCACTGACATTTCCGAGGACGATTCGGACGATGTTTACTACGCCGAGGGGATTGCGGATGTTCCCAACCCAATCGCCGCGGCAAGCGCGCACGCAGTTTCACCCGTAGCGGGCAGAGAAGGCACGAGGTCGATGAATACTACCATTCCCATGGCTGCCGCGGCGGCGGTCGGAGTAGTAGCAGTCGGCGGCGGCACGGCGTTTGTTATACGGGGGATAAAGGTTAAAAAACTGAAATAAAATTTAATTTTATAGAAACCGCTTGTCTTAAACGACAGGCGGTTTTTTTTATATGCTCCAAATTTTCACTTGCCTGTTAAGCTCAAAGCATTATTTTTTAGTGCATATGCAACGAATTTGTTGAGGCGGCTTGCTCAAATCTCGTACATATAGTAGATTTTATTTTCAATATTACAAAAACCATTGACTTTATAAGGTAGGAGAGCTATAATAATAACATAAAAGTGAGTGAAATTATTGTAATATTAATTAGGGGGAATTGGTAATGTTGGTGGTTAAGATGAGGGCGAAAAAGTATCGGGTATTATCGGCGGCGGTGGCTATGGCAGTTTTGGTGTCCTCCGCTGTTCAGTATTTGTCTTTTTCGGCTTGGGCAGAGCCGTTAGACGATGAGCAGTCAAGTAAGGGTGGCGAATATTGTGATAATTATGGTGAATATTACAACGAGTATAACAATGAATATGACGAGGAAGCAAACCAACAAAAGACGGAAACCAACGAAGGCGAAGAAGAGGACGAGGATTTAGAAGAGGGAGAATTTATACATAGCTTGTATCCGGCAAGGGAAATCTACCTGCATAGCTTAAAGGACGGCATGGGCGTGCAGGACATTTGGGAGTTTGACGGAGCGGACGTATACATTTATAAGGACGGCGGCTTTCGGATTAGCGGGCAGAGCTCTTTAGAATCGGGTGTGGGCATTATAATCCCCGATGGTTTGCAGGGTGTGAACATTACACTGGACAATGCCGACATCAAGGCGAGCGGCAGACCGGGGATAGAAATCGGCAATAATTCAAGCGTTACCCTTAATTTAGTCGGCGAATCAAAGGTTTCCTCCGATGCGACTTCGGCGGTTAGGCTCAACTACGAGACCTCCGAGCTTGTAATCGAGGGCGGCGGGAAGTTGAGCGTTCAAGGCGGCAAGGGCGGCGCGGGCATCGGCGGCAGGGGTAAGGCAGAGATAAGCGGCGGCGAGATTTGCGCCAAAGGCGGCGCGCAAGGCGAGGGAATCGGCGGGAGCGCGGTGGTAATCATAAGCGGCGGCGAGGTTCACGCCGAGAGCGGCGGAAACAGCCCGGGGATTGGCGGCTTCAAGGGAGATTTCGAGATGCGAAGCGGTCACGGTAACGGCAACGGCGTTGCGTTCACGATAGGTTTGCGGGTAGACAGCATGGAGGGCGTTATAAACGGCATACTGTTCAACGGTGCTAACGGCAGGGTTTACGGAGATGTAACGCTTGAAAAGGATTTGGTGATACCGAGCGGTTTTGTTTTAGAAGTCCCCACGGCGGCGAGCCTGCATATTCCCGCGGAAATCACGCTTAGCAATTACGGCACGATTAAAGGCGGGAATATCACGGGAACAGTCACCAATTTGGACGGCGGCAGGATTTTGGGCGGCGGCGCGGTATTTTCGCAAGGCGGCGCGGCTCTCACAATCAAGGGGCAGGACGGCGTTGCCGATTGGATGGCGGTTAGGCAGGACGCAGAGCTTGATTTAATCAAAAGCATTTCGGTTACAGGCGATGTAACGAGCATACCGAGCGGCGCGTTTATCGGTTGCGCCAATCTTGAAGAGGTTGCTTTTCACATGGAAACTCCGCCCGAGTTCGGTAGCATATTTGACAAAAGCAACCCGGTGCTGACATTCATAGACCACCCCAAAACACCCGAATGGATTGCGGCGGCAAATACTTTAGGATTTTACTATGTTGAATACAGCATAATCCGTGAAAAGGACAGCGCGGACAATCAAGGCGGCAAGCCCGCAGACGCAGCAATCGGCGGCATTGAGCTTGAAGGGTTGCAGGCTTGGACGCTTGGGGGAAAGGTTCTTAACTCGGGCAGGTCGGTAATCGGCATAACGGCGGACGGCAGTGAGAGCATTATAACACTTCGGGCAACGCCGGAGGAAAACGAATTTGTAAAAAGATGGAGAGTTAACGGCAAGAAGTCAACAAAAAAAGGCGCGAAGGGCGAGGTTGTATTCAACGATTTTGAGGTCGGCTTAGGTAACGGAAATGTCAGCATAACCGCCATGCTTGCCGAATACAGCAACCCCACAATCATAATCCCAAATGAGGAAATTGACGGAACGAGGGATTCGCGGATTCTTGATACCACAGTAGGAATTGACCACGGCAGTAAGCTGATTGACAGCGCGGGGAACGGAATCGAAGTCGGAGCGGGGAATGTGAACGACTTACGGTTAGATATATGCGATAACGGCGTCAGCACGCTGGACGGGGTAATTGATTCCTTGGGCGGGGGCACGGTTTGCGGCGCGGTTGAGCAGTATTTCACAGATAAGAATCTCAACAAAAAATCTATTGCAATGGGCTTTGATATTAACCTATCCTTGGACGGTGTTGAAATTGTAGAAATTGAGGACGGATTTATAGCAGAGACCTTTGCACTCCCGGATGGAATTGACCCAAGCGAGGGAATTCAGTTTATAGGAATTCACACAAACAGTGACGGAAGCCAAGAGCTTATGGTTATCAGCAATATTCAATATAACGGCGACGGCACGGCTACGGTTTACATTTCTAAATTTTCAAGCTTTTTCTTAATAGGTGCGCCTCGGTCTATTGCTAAGCCCGTAGCTCCGTTGTTTATTGACGGCATTGGGGATGGGAGCAAGCACAGGAATTCAAGGATACATTCTGCTGAGCCTGTCGGTGATAACGCGGGCGCGTATGAAGGTGCAGAAGCAGGTGTTTCACGCACAGTTGAAACGGAAACGGAGGCTGAACCCCGCGATGAAAGCGGGCATAATGATGACAGCCACCCTGCCCCGCCTCCGCCCCCGCCCATGACTTCAAGGAATAGCCCTTCCGCGCCGTCCGCAGGCGGTAATTTTCCTGTTAGTATGAGTGATACGGCTTCGGTAAGCGCGGCTCCTTCGCGCACGCGGCATGTTGAGTTTAATCAAGAAAGCCGCCAAGACGATTCGGAAGCGGGCGGCGGCAATATCCTCACAGATTATTCGGACACATCGGTAAGCGCGGATGTTGTTTATTATGCAGGAGGCTATGAGGAGGCACCCGTCTCATATTTTACAAACGGTGCTACCGCCGTTTCGCCGAGAGCGGGAAGAAGCGGCACCCGGTCGCTTAACACAACTGCTCCTTTGGTTGTTGCAACAATTGCAGGAATAGCCGCTTTAGCGGGAGGTACTGTGTTTACCGTAAAAGGTATGAGGGTTAAAAGGGCTAAGTAATATTTACCACAGTGTACAGCTTGCAATTATTGTGAGTTGTACACTGTTTGAATATAGAAGCTCTTCCGCTTATGTTTAATGTAAGCAGGGGATTGCATATCAAAAAGTGAATCAATATCAACAATAAGTGAGGAGTAAAAAACATGAAAAACAAGTTAATCAGCATTGTTACGGCTTTGGCAATTTCTTTTTCGTTAGTTCCGTTTTCGGCGTTTGCTGAAAATCAACAAAAAAACCTCCCCGCCCCCGCTATATCAGTAAGAGCAACAGGCGAAACCCAAATAACCGTTCAGTGGAAAGCAGTTGAGGGAGCGCAGAGCTATACTGTTTATGTCAAAAACCCCCAAACAGGAAAATTCAGAGAGGTGAGGGAAACTGATAAATTAGGGGTAAGATTCTCTAATCTTAAAGAAAATACTGAATATACTTTTGCTGTTAAAGCGAACGGGGTTGTTGGCGGGCAGAGGGTTCAGAGCGGGGCTTCGGTGGGGAGTGCTGTGACGGGGGCGGGGGAAATTCTATTTATCTTAGCGGGCATTGTTCCTAATCCTAAGTATGCCGTTATAGAAGGTTTTTTTGTTGACAGCAACGGTTTTATAAAGGAATTCGCTTTGGATATGGAAGATTTTCCGCCTGTAGCAGGCGCAAATCAAAGAGATTTGAACGTAGTAGGTAACGAAATTGCAAAAAATTATGATACTTTTATTAAAATCGGCAAAGATACAAGCCGCAAAGTCAACATTAACGAGCTTGAAAAACAGTATACAGCCCTAAAAAGTATTAACATAAAGAGCAACATACTAATAACCTATGACATTGAGGACGATGAAAAAGGGTTTGCTAATTATTACGGCATAAGGAGGAGTGCAAGCGGAGAATTGGAGGCGATTTTGCTTAAAGGAAGGGGGGATATTAATTATGACAATTTGGATAAGAATGTGGAGGGAATATGTGAATGGCTTGTAGAAGAAATTCCATTCACAAATTATGAACATGCAAGGTATGCTTTTAACTATAAAGGTCTGCCAAGGCGAGTGATTGGGGAGTATGAAATATATACTCCCGAGGATTAATCAATAAATAACCAAAATTGAAAGGAAATGTTAAATTATGTTAAAGTTTAAAGGAAGTAGATTTATATCAATAATTTTAAGCTTTGTTGCAACTGTGAATCTGTTTGGACCGATTTCGGCGTTTGCGGAAAATGAGCAAAAAAGCTCCCCCACCCCAACCCACGCAACCGTCATCGGAGCAACCTACCTTTATCACCCAAATTTCAGCACCAAGCTCCAATCAGGCGTTTCGGTCACAAAAATCCAAAAGCTTTCAGCCGAGGGTAAGTATGTCGATGTCACGAGCGACATGCCTTATAACCTTACCAAATCTGACAAAAACGGCAAATATGCGCTGTATTTCTCCGAGGAGGGCAGTTATAAAATCAGCTTTCGCTACAGGCAGGGTGCTTCGCTTATTTATCGCTATGATTTGCAGTTGGAGGTTAAGCTGGGCTTTGAGCATAGCGTGGATATACCCCTGCAAACCGCTCCTAAAGCTAATGATACCAAAGGCAGGAGGCTTGAAACTTCAAATCTGATGCCCGCTTTTGCTGAAAAGGGTGATGACATGGTTTTTATGCTAATTTGCGGAGCAAGAGACATGATTTACGGGCTGTTTATTAACGAGAAAGGAGAACTCAAAAAATTCGAGTATGAATTTAAAGATGTTGCTTTTGAGATTCGTGCCAGCAATGGCAAGTCAGATAATTATGTCAAGGAAAATTACGATATGCTCCTAAGCATAGCCGTTGATACAGGTGAACGGATAAATCAAGCGGAATTAAATAAATACATTGACACGCTGGCAAAATTTGACAAGAATGGTTCTTTAACTACACATCTTGATTTTAGCGAAGGAGCTCCCAGTGTACCCGCTATACAAGTTGGTTTTCATTGTGACTATGGCATAAGGCGAACCCCCCAAAATGAACTTGAAGTAATTTTATTGAGGGACTACGGTGATTCTTATCTTAAAAATCAAGACCCTAACACTGACACAATACTTGAATGGCTTTTAAGTATTTTTAAGCTTCCGAAAGGAACTTATAGTGAACTCAATGAGTTTGGAGGTTTAAATGATGTATATTATTACGAATTTCTCGAAGCTTATGGCAAATAAAAAATTGTTAAAATTGAAAGGAAATGATTACCATGTTAAAAATCAAAGAAAGTAAGTTTTTGGCACTCGCTTTAAGCCTTATAATGGCTTTGAGCATTTCCCCAATTCCCACATTCGCATATAGCGAATGGGAAAACCCCGACGCATATAGTGAATGGGAAAATCCCGATTCATTTGATAACAATGAACTATTCTACAAAGACATATCAAGCTTGGAGGATATATCATTTCAAGAGCCTCTTTTATTCGCTCCGTTTGGCTCAGAGCCGGAGCAACGCAGTGTAAATCATGTTAAAAATCAAATTTTGCTGACAGCTTTACAAGCATAACATATTTTGTGCAAACTACACATACGCACTAACTTAAAAAGGACGTAATTGCATTCTAATTACACCCTTTCTTCGTTCAACTTGCATAGCAATGCCAACGTCAACAAGCGAAAAAAGCAGTTCATCAATCGACATTAACCCTGTTGA